>ENA-ORXC01000410-ORXC01000410.1-marine-metagenome-genome-assembly--contig:-NODE-410-length-32157-cov-56.633198_pt1 | contig 32157 bp, 29 predicted proteins | sample MGYA00237865_ERZ511478 | MGnify/ENA metagenome assembly ERZ511478
AAGCATAATTATACATTTTAAGTACGAAATCAATTCGACTCAAAATTGGTTTAAAAAAATTTTAGTGATTTAAGTTCTGTGAGAAAACACATTACTTATGTTTTTGTGCAGGTTTGCAATAAAATAGACCACAACAAAAAAATCAAAAAAAACTTCAAAAACCTCAATTTGAGATTTAGTTAATTTATGTCATTCTAAGTTGGGGATACAAATATACGTCATTATTGAAATTCGAAATTTGAAAAATCAACTTTTAGTCCAATTGCATTTTATACTCGGTAAAATACACAAAAAAAGCAGTTCAACAGAAATGTTTGCAACTTAAATCCTCTAATATCAAAATAATATCTTAACGCTTTCGCGAAAGCGAACCCCTCAAAACGCTACATATCAAACACTTATTACCACAAATCAAACTATCAAAAGCGCTCTGTATCAATAACTAAACACTAACCACTATATAGTATATTTGCAAGCTAATAGAATGCACATCTTATGAGTTTCAAAAAAGAAATAGCACGTAGAAGAACCTTTGGGATTGTATCTCACCCAGATGCAGGAAAGACTACTCTTACAGAAAAACTACTCCTTTTTGGAGGAGCAATACAAGAAGCCGGAGCGGTAAAATCCAATAAAATTAAAAAAGGAGCAACTAGTGACTTTATGGAAATAGAGCGCCAGCGTGGTATATCTGTAGCCACTTCTGTACTAGCATTTGAGTATAACGGTATTAAAGTAAACATACTTGATACACCAGGACACAAAGATTTTGCCGAAGATACCTTTAGAACACTCACAGCTGTAGATAGTGTAATTGTAGTGGTAGACGTAGCAAAAGGGGTTGAACCGCAAACAGAAAAGCTTGTAGAGGTGTGTAGAATGCGTAATATACCTATGATCGTGTTTGTAAACAAGCTGGATCGTGAAGGTAAAGACGCTTTTGAACTGCTTGATGAAATAGAAGAAAAGCTACACCTTAAAGTAACTCCATTAAGTTTTCCTATAGGTATGGGCTACGACTTTAAAGGTATATACAACTTATGGGAGAAGAATGTCAATCTTTTTAGTGGTGATAGTAGAAAGAATATAGAAGAAACTATTAAGGTATCAGACCTGCAAGACAGCATACTAGATGAACTCGTTGGTGAGAAATCTGCAAATGATTTAAGAGAAGAACTTGAACTTGTGCAAGGCGTATACCCCGAGTTTAATCAAGAAGACTATCTAGCTGGACATCAACAACCTGTGTTTTTTGGATCGGCATTAAATAATTTTGGAGTGAGAGAGCTCTTAGATTGTTTTGTAAAGATTGCACCGCCACCAAGGCCTAAAATGAGCGAGGAGCGCCTTGTTTTACCTAATGAAGATGCTTTTTCTGGATTTGTATTTAAAATACACGCAAATATGGACCCTAAGCACCGAGATAGACTTGCCTTTATAAAGATTGTTTCTGGTGTTTTTGAGCGCAATAAACCATACTTGCACGTACGTAATAAGAAAAACCTAAAATTTTCAAGTCCTAATGCATTTTTTGCAGAGCGTAAGGAAATTGTAGACATCTCTTACCCTGGTGATATTGTGGGCTTACACGACACAGGTAACTTTAAAATAGGCGACACCTTAACCTCTGGAGAAATACTACACTATAAAGGTATACCTGCTTTCTCTCCAGAGCACTTTAGATATATAAACAATGCTGACCCTATGAAATCTAAGCAGTTAGCAAAAGGTATAGATCAACTTATGGATGAAGGTGTAGCACAATTATTTACACTAGAACTCAACGGAAGAAAGGTTATAGGTACCGTAGGTGCATTACAATATGAAGTAATACAATACAGACTAGAGCACGAGTATGGCGCAAAATGTACATATGAACCTCTAGGCGTATCAAAAGCTTGCTGGGTAGATCCAGAAGACCCAAAAAGTGAAGAATTTAAAGAATTCTTGAGAGTTAAACAGCGTTTTATGGCCAAAGACAAAAGAGGTCAACTCGTATTTCTTGCCGACTCCCCTTTTACTTTACAGATGACTCAACAAAAATATCCATCTGTAAAAATGCACTACGTGAGTGAATTTAAAGATTAAACAATGAGACATAAAAATTAAAATTTTATGAAATATTCATTTTAAGCGACTCTAAGGGCTTTTTAAAACAACACCACTAAAGTGGTTGGTAAAAATTTAAAAACCTATCAGAAACCTTTAAAAGAACTGAATTTTAATAATTTTAATTTATTGTTATTAATTTTTAATTAATAAAATCTATAATTAGTAGAAGTTATATTTACCACGTATACAATAGAATTCAACTATCTGCTATGAGGAAATTTCCAATAGCACACGATAGACATTTATTTACATCACAATATTGAGATTTTAATTCTAAAAGCGCCTGAGTCTCTTGGGCGTTTTTTGTTTTTGCTCTAATCTGTTCAAATTTCTTAATGATACTATTTTTTTCAGGTTTTATAGCTTGTATCATTTTGAGCAACAACTCACCTTCATCTTTCCCTAGATATTGTGAATAATAAAAACGTAACGGCAAGACCGCATTGATAAGCAAAATATCTACAAAAGATTTTGTGAGCTTTTTTACTCGTTTCTTTTGTTCTTTTCCAAAAGAATAATGTGTATCCCAATATAAGGACGCTTTTATATCAAAAAGCAAGTATAAGTCCTCTACGCTTTTTGCGCTCATCACTTTACTGAATAAATTAGGATGCTTGTGATATAGTTGCGCTATTTGAGATAACCGTATGGTGGGAAAATTATCTGGACGTAATTTAAAAAACTGCACAGGCAAAATACCACTACTGTCAAGAGAAAATTTATGTAGTATAAATTCAAATTCACCCTGCAGCTGCATAGGGTAAGAATCTATAGTATCTTCTGGCAGAAGATTTGCCACACCAAGCAATAATGCCTCTAGCTTAAAGGGCTCTGGAGCACATTTACGTATTACAGAAAAAGGGAGCTTCTCTCCTATTGATTGAAAAGAACTTGCATTGATTTTGGTCCCAAAGCCTTTGAGTAATAATATAAAAAATGTAGCCTCCCAGTCATTATTTACCATCTCTAGCAAAGGCTTGATAAGGTCGGTTTTGCGAGCTAGTCTTTCAAAATATAAACGCTCTAGCCAGTTGTTTTCTATCATAGCTGGCACACGCTTGATATCTACATCACAATTTATCCACTTTTGAGATTGATTTGCAAATAGCTTTTCATAATTTTCGAGCGCCTGTGGTGAGACATAATCTTTAAGAAGCAGAGTGGGTATGGCGTCATTATTTGCTCTATAAATCTCAACATCGTGCTCCCAGACTACGTGCAGTATCACATTATCATATGCTGGATCACTCTCGTGATGATGAGCATACCAGTCAGAAGATTTTAAGTGTATCTCTACATTTCCCGCCCATAACTGATCACCTATATGCAAACTTGCATTAAAAAAATCTGGACCCGAGAGTTCATTATGTTGTCCTGTAGCTACTAAGGTTATAGGTAGGCCTGTGGTGGTTTTCGCTTTCGCGAAAGCGTACTTCTTAAATTTCCATAAATAATGAAGAAAATCTTCTTGCATAGACACCAAGTATTAAGGTTCTAAAATAGAAAATTCTCACAACTAATGTTACTATTTACAAGCAATTAGATTGTAAATCAACATTATAAGGATACGCTATTACTTCTATGAGAGAGCAAAAAAAAGAGGTAGACAATGTCCACCTCTTTAGCTCTTACCTTATCTATGCAACGACTAGATAGCGTTTATGATATCGTGCTTTGTAATTATGTGATGTTTACCTTCTCCCAGATCTACAAGCACTGCATTATTTTCTTTTGTGATAAGTTTTGACACTTCAGAAATGACTGCAGTTTTTTGAACTACTGGATATGGAGCTCCCATAACGTCTTTGATAGGTGTATCTGCCACATCATTATTTTCCATATAGGCTCTAAAAAGGTCGGCCTCATCTACAGATCCTACTATGCCAGTTGTATCTTCTACAGGGATTTGAGATATTTTAAACTCACGCATACGCTCTATAGCGTGCGATACAAGCTCTTCTGTTTTTACAGTAATTAATGGTTTATCTATGTGGTTTTTAATAAGATCACTAGCAACCTTATACTCTTGATCTAAGAAACCGCGCTCACGCATCCAGTCATCATTAAACATTTTACCCACATAACGACTACCGTGATCGTGAAAAAGAACCACCACTACGTCATCTGGGCCAAATTTACCTTCTTCATTAAGTTGCAGTAACCCCTTTATGGCAGACCCGGCAGAGTTTCCTAAAAACATCCCCTCTTCCTTTGCTAGTCTTCTTGTATATACTGCGGCATCTTTATCTGTCACCTTAGTAAATCCATCTATAATAGAAAAATCTACGTTTTTTGGTAAAATATCCTCTCCTATTCCTTCTGTGATATATGGATAAATCTCATTCTCATCAAAAATACCCGTCTCGTGATACTTTTTAAATACAGATCCATAGGTATCTACTCCCCATACTTTTACATTAGGGTTATGTTCTTTAAGATATTTACCTACTCCAGAAATTGTTCCTCCAGTACCTACACCCACTATAAAGTGTGTAACCTTACCTTCGGTTTGCTCCCATATTTCTGGACCCGTGCTTTGGTAATGTGCTTTTGCGTTACTAGGGTTGTCATACTGGTTAACATACCAGCTATTAGGCGTTTCTTTTGCCAGACGTGCAGATGTCGAGTAGTATGATCTTGGATCTTCTGGCTCTACATTAGTAGGACAAACAATTACCTCACTCCCCACAGCTCTCAATATGTCCATCTTTTCTTTAGACTGCTTGTCTGAAATAACACAAACCATCTTATACCCCTTTATGATAGCCGCAAGAGCGAGCCCCATACCTGTGTTACCAGATGTACCCTCTATAATTGTACCTCCTGGTTTAAGTCTTCCATCTGCCTCTGCATCTTCTATCATCTGTAAAGCCATACGGTCTTTTACAGAGTTACCAGGGTTAAAAGTCTCATACTTTGCAAGGACAAGACAAGGCAAGTCTTTTACAAGTGCGTTCATCTTTACCATAGGTGTGTTTCCTATAGTTCCTAATATATTTTCGGCGTAGTTCATCTCCTTTAATTTTTGATTGCAAAGATACTTAGTAAGACGCAGATGCATCACCCGCATTACAAATAATTAGTAAGGGTATGAGTACGCTTTCGCGAAAGCGCAATACAAATCTCCATAAGCACCTCTATGGTACTATAAGTAAAGTTTTGGTAAATAATTCCTTACTTTTGAGTAACTACTTACCAAACTACAATGGACACGAGCAGCTCACCTTTTACCAAAGAAATGTTACTTCCTCAAGAAGAATGCCTTGAGGTCGAAAAGAAACGTGGCGAGCTCTTTATAGGCATCCCTAGAGAGACGCATTTTCAAGAGCGACGTGTATGTCTCACACCAGATGCTGTAGGTGCGCTTACTGCAAATGGTCACCGTGTGATGGTAGAGTCTAAGGCTGGAAAGGGTGCTCGATATACCGATAAAGATTACTCAGAAAACGGTGCCGAGATCACAAAAGATACCGCAAAGGTTTTTTCTTGCCCTATGATCTTAAAGGTAGAACCGCCTTCACTAGAGGAAATCGAGATGATGAACCCACAGACGGTACTCATATCTGCCTTGCAAATTAAAACACAAGAAAAAAAATATTTTGAAACCCTTGCTAGCAAGCGCATTACAGCACTTGCCTTTGAGTTTATAAAAGACGAAGATGGTACTTACCCTGCCGTACGTACACTCTCTGAAATAGCAGGAACCGCTGCTGTACAAATGGCTGCAGAGATTATGTCTAGCTCAGAAACAGGTACTGGTATGCTACTAGGCAATATAAGTGGTGTGCCACCTGCAGAGATTGTTATAATAGGTGCGGGAACTGTGGGAGAGTTTGCCGCTAGATCTGCCATAGGTCTTGGAGCAAACGTAAAAATATTTGACAACTCAATTACTAAACTACGCTCTATACAAACTAATGTAGGGAGACCATTATACACTTCTACCATACAGCCTAAAAACCTTGTAAAAGCATTAAAAAGATGCGACGTGGTTATAGGTGCTGTAAGAGGCGCAAATCGCGCTCCTGTTATTGTAAGTGAGGTGATGGTAGAAGGAATGAAGAATGGAGCTGTCATTATAGACGTAAGTATAGATATGGGTGGTTGCTTTGAAACTTCTGAAGTAACAACACACGATGCTCCTACATATAAAAAACACGGGGTAACACATTATTGTGTACCTAATATACCTGCAAGATTTGCGCGTACAGCTTCTGTATCGCTTAGCAACATTTTTACTCCCTACTTGCTAGATATTGCAGAGGAAGGTGGTATAGAAAATAAGCTACGCTTTGACCGAGGATTAAAAAATGGATTGTATTTTTACCACGGTATTTTAACCAAAAAATCGGTGGCAGACTGGTTTAATCTTTCTCACCGAGACATCAACCTTTTGATTTTCTAGCAAGCATATGCACATTCTAAAACGTATAGGTTATTACCTAGGTGGTTTTTCTATAGGACTTATCGTACTCGCATTCTTTTTTAGCGGTAAAAAAACAAGTTGTGCCTATTTTCCGCAGCAGCGGGTTTTAAAAAACTTACGAATTAAACCCTATACATTGTCACCAGATGCTACAGCAGAGCTTGCGTCTATGCAACGTGACACTGTAACTATAAATAGACTTTTAAAACTAGGAGAAGTAGACTTTGGTGAAAGCGAGACACGCAAAGAGCCTTGTGGTTTTTATGTGATTACCGGAGAGGATGAAACTGGCAAAGATCTTAAAATGACGCTAGATAATTGTGAAGAGTCCGTACGCATAGTTTCTATAAAAGAAATTAAAGAATAACGCTATACCACTATGAGAACAGCAACATACGCTATACTTCTACTACTAGTTATAAGTGCTTGTTCCTCAAAAGAAACTTCACATATTGCGACGGTAAAAAATTACTACAGCGGCTTTAATAATGGTGATTATAAATTAATAGAGACTCAGCTCTCAGACAGCCTCACAATCACAGAAGGTGATTATATAATGAATTTTACACCAGAGACTTTTGAAACTCATTTTAAATGGGATTCTGTATTTGTGCCTCAGGTAAAGATTATTAATATTGAGCAACAAGAAAATGACCTTCTCGTAACTATATCTGCAAGCTCTAAACGATTTGAGTTTTTAAGAAACAATCCTCTTGTCACTAAACATTTAGTACATTTTACTAATGGTAAAATAAGTAGGATTGACAATGTTGATTTTATCAATACTGACTGGAAATTATGGACCGAGCAAAAGGAAGGTCTTACCCAGTGGATAGCAAATAATCACAAGGAGCTAGATGGTTTTATGATAGATCAAACACTTCAAGGCGGCCTTAACTACCTCAAGGCAATAGATCTTTATACTAAACGAGAAAACAACAGCACTAAGCCACTAGAAGAATAACTATAACTTTCTTCTCTTACGCTCTGCTTTAATAAGCTCTAGCTCACGATTAGTTTGTCCCGCTACAGATGTATTTTCTTCAGCGCGACGTATGAGGTATGGCATTACATCTTTTACAGGGCCAAAAGGAAGGTATTTTGCCACATTATACCCTTCAAGAGATAGGTTAAAACTTATATGATCACTCATACCATATAATTGTCCAAACCAAACTCGGTTATCATCTTTTGCGATTCCCATCTCCCCCATAAGCTTCACTGCAAGTAAAGAACTGTCTTCATTGTGTGTTCCTAAAAATAGAGAGATGTCATTTATATTTTCAAAAATATAACGCATCGTCGCATTAAAGTTTTCGTCTGTAGCGCGCTTATCTTTACATATAGGCGTTGGATATCCTTTTTCTTTAGCGCGTTTATTTTCCTTTTCCATATAGGCACCTCGCACGATTTTCATACCTATTTTAAAATCTCTAGCACGTGCTTCAAGGTGTAGTTTTTTTAAGTACTCTAAGCGGTCGTGACGGTAACACTGTAAGGTATTATAGACAATGGGTTTTTCTTTGTTGTAAGTTGCCATAAGCTCTGCCACCATATCATCTGCGGCATCTTGCATCCACGATTCTTCTCCATCTATGAGCACCTCTACATCACGCTCTTTTGCTATCTTACATATTGCGTGCATACGCTCTTTTATACGCTCCCACTCTACCTGTTCTTCTGAGGTAAGTGCAGTTCCTTCTGTAAGCTTTTGCCAGATTGCAAAACGACCTACACCAGTAGGTTTAAAAACCACGATAGGCATTGCATCTTTCTCATCTGCAAACTCTACAAGACCTATTACTTTATTCATACACTCGTCAAAAGAAGCTTCTTCTTCCTTACCCTCTACAGAATAATCTAGAACAGAACACACATTTGCACTGTACAATTTATCTACAGATGTCATACAGTCTTCTTCATTAACACCTCCACAAAAGTGATCAAAAACAGTAGATCGTATAAGACCTTCTACAGGCAGGTTTGCATTAAGTGCAAAACGAGTTGCTGCTGTACCTATGCGCACAAGTGGTTCTTTAGAAATCATTTTAAAAAGAAAGTACGCGCGTTCTAACTCACTATCAGATTTGAGCTTAAAGGCATTTTCTGTATTATCAAAAAGAGAGGTTTGCATATGCTTAAATTAGTTAGACAAATATACATCTAGATTACACTTTTTTAAACCAAAAGTGAGTAATTTGCAACTGTTAAAATTACATTATAATGACTACCATTCAAGCTGCCTCATACGATATCGTTTTTAATCAATCTGGATATGATGCCCTTAATGTACTATTACTCCAAAGCTCTTACAGTAAGATATTTGTAATAGTAGATGATCATACCCACGAAGATTGTCTCGCTCCTTTTTTAGGCAATCTAGCTACCGAAATACCTATAGAAGTCATAGAGATACCACACGGTGAGATTAATAAAACGATAGAAACCTGTAGTGGAGTTTGGGATGCCCTAGCAGCACTAGATGCAGATAGAAAAGGACTTGTGATTAACGTAGGTGGAGGAGTTGTTACAGATCTAGGTGGGTTTGTAGCAAGTACTTTTAAACGTGGTATGGACTTTATAAATATCCCGACCTCTCTTCTCTCTATGGTAGATGCCAGTGTAGGTGGCAAAACTGGTGTTGATCTAGGCACACTTAAAAATCTCATAGGTGTTATAAACAACCCACAAATGGTACTTATAGACGGTGGCTTTCTGGCAACATTACCACCAGAAGAACTCCGTTCTGGTCTTGCAGAAATGTATAAACACGGACTCATTGCAGATCAATCTTACTGGAACAAGCTTAAAAACTTGAGCGAGATGACCACAGATGATTTGAGCCAACTCATTTATGAGAGTATCATCATAAAAAATGAAATTGTACTTCAAGACCCTAGAGAACAAAGTATCAGAAAGACCCTCAATTACGGTCATACACTGGGTCACGCTATTGAGTCATACTGCCTAGCTTCAGACACTAGAAAGACGCTTTTACACGGAGAGGCAATAGCAATTGGGATGATTTTAGAGAGCTACCTTTCGGTGGAGCTTACAGGGCTTAGTAAGGATGCGCTAGATGATATTACAACTACGCTTAATGATATGTATGAGGAGGTCGCTTTCGCGAAAGCGGACATAGAACCCATTATAGAATACCTCAAGCACGATAAGAAAAATACAAATGGTAATATAAATTTTGTACTTCTAGAAAGTATAGGAAGTGCCGTTATAGACAAACAAGCTCCAAACGAACTTATATATAAGGCCTTTGACCATTATCTAGAGAGCACACAGCAAGCTACCTTATAAATACCTTTCTTTAATTATGGTAATGTGGTGACGCTCGTGACCTGCGATTATAAATCCTGCTGCGCGAGGGCTTAACGGGCTTTGACTTGCTTCTCCTATTACACGCACAGTCTCTTTTGTCATAGATGTAAAGAGACTTAAGCTTGCTAGACGCACACTAGCATACTCCTCAAGTAGAGATGATATAGTACGCTCATTTGCATTGCTTGAAGCCACAAAATCATCTTGCTCAAAACCCTGCAAAGGCGTAGCGTCCATTCTAGAAAAGCGTAATGCACGATATGAAAATATGCGCTCTGTATCTATAAGATGTAACAATACCTCCTTAGGAGTCCATTTACCAGGCGCATAACGCAAGAGTAATTGCTCTTCTGATAAACTATTATAAAATGACACGGTAAAATCTAGCCCAGATTGTAAAGCCTCAAGCAAATCTGCTTCTTCTGGTACCTGAGAGATATACTGATTATAGTAGGTGTTATATTCTGGCTCTTTAACTTCTGCTCGCGTTGTCATAGTCTAAAAAATTTAAGTTAAAAGTAATAAAAAACCCTTTCTCGTTGTGAGAAAGGGTTTTAAAATATTCTACGGTTCTAATTATACTAGATCTTGAAAGATAGAGTGCATTAATCTTTTCTTGTCATTAATGCTCTCTTCTAGCGAGATCATCGTTTCTGTACGATATACACCATCTATATCATCTAGTAAGAATATAACATTCTTTGCGTGATTCGTATCTCTTGCTCTTATTTTACAGAAGATATTAAACTTACCTGTAGTTACGTGAGCGACAGTTACAAACGGGATTTGAGCAATGCGCTCAAGCACAAAAGTAGTTTGTGATGTCTTATTAATATATACACCTACGTATGCTATAAAAGAATAGCCTAATTTTCCGTAATCTAGTGTAAGTGAGGAACCTGTGATAATTCCCGCTTCTTCCATCTTCTTAACACGTACGTGTACAGTACCTGCAGAGATGAGTAATTTTTTTGCTATATCTGTAAAAGGAGTTCTTGTATTCTCGATAAGCATATCGAGTATCTGGTGGTCTACTTCGTCTAATTTGAACTTTGCCATTGTATCTGCGTTTTTTGAATATAATGCAAAAATAATAGAATATTACTGATTATTCTGCAACAAGCGCCTCTTATTTACTAAAACGTTATCGTAAACTTTTTACCCCCTATTTTTTACCTTAAATCGAGACTATACTACACAAGTTTGAAGCTAGATGCACTATCTACTTCTTGATGACAAAAAACACCTGTACCTAGCACCTCTTCAAGAGGTTCTGGAGTAAATAAAATAGCTCCATCTTCTACCGTTTCTTTATACTGCAATTTCTCAATAGCTACTCCTTTACTATGCAAATCACAATAACACTTACTATGCTCAGGTATCATTTTATAATCCTCAACGGGGTAGGATATATCTTTTTGACAAGCCTCAATAGCATACCATAATGATGCAAAAATGTATGCTCGTGTTTTTTCGCGAGCATAGTCATTTGGGTAATGACCAGCTTCAAAAAGTACGGTTGCTACCCCAGCTTCTTGAAAAGAATCTCCTACACAATTGTTATTAAAAGCATCATTATATAGCCCTATATTTCCACTTAAATCGTCTTGTAAATTTTTAAAAATATGTGTGATTACACTAGCAGATTGCTTACGCGAAAATGTAAAATTTCTTTCCTCATTTGCCGAAGGTGCAAGGAAGGAAAGTACAGATGGTTTACCTGTATTTTCAAAACCATAAATGGTGCGTTGCCCGTGTAAGTTGAAACAAAAATCTGGCTTAAAATCATTAAAAATTTGACGTAATAATTTTGATTCTGGCTGACTCAAATCTTGAGAATCTCGATTAAGATCTACGTCGTTTGCATTATTTCTAGTCCACATTTTTGACCCGTCAGGATTAAGCATAGGGATCATAAAAAACGTACAATTATCAAGCACATTTTTCACATCATTTTGATGCTCATTTTTTTGTAAAAAATTACAAAAATCAAGTAAAGATTTTGTGGTTGTAGATTCGTTACCGTGCATCTGTGACCACATTAAAATTTTAGTTTTTCCAGACCCAAATTTTACCGAATAAATAGGACGTTTTTCTACAGAATCACCTTCTATAGAAACAGTAAATTCTTCTGGTAAATTTTCAACAAAATTTGTAATAAATTCTGGCAAAATGTAGCGACCAGAAATAGCTTTCTCACGGCAACTAGTAAACTCTTCTAAAACCTTAGATAATATCATAATCTTACTTTGAATGACAAAGATACTTTTTTTGAAATTAGCTCTTACAAGTGTTGTGTTACAATTGTAAACAAGGATTCTTTATACAAATGGAGCGTTACTATTGTAAAATACAGTTCAAATAGATAAAATTCATACTCATTATAATTTAAAAATTGTAAATCAGTTACTTAAATATTAAAATATAAACTAAAACTTTAATCTATTTATAAGTAAATTTTATGTTTAACAAGTATAGATCGCCATAGTTTACAATTGTAACGTATCTTTGTTGTATACAAATGGAAACACTACTTGACAATACAAAATTTGCAAAGCGACTTCAAAAAATTATGGAGTCACACGAGCTTAGCGCCACATCATTTGCAGAAAAACTATCTGTAGGTCGTGCAACAATTTCCCACCTTATGGCGGGCAGAAACAAGCCCAGCTTAGACTTTGTTATGAAGGTAGTAGAAACCTTTCCAAATATAGAATTAGAATGGTTACTTTACGGGAAGAAAACAACTCCAAAACCGCCCCCTCCTACTCCAGAAAAAACGATAATTGAGCCACAAGAAAACTCACAAAAAAACCTCTCTAACTCACTCCAAAAAACTAGCGAAGAGCAGACCCCAAAAACAGCTCAAAAAAGCATAGAAAATATAGGCGCTTTTTCTTCTTCAAAATCGGCAGTTAAGAGAGTGATTATTTTCTTAGAAGATGGAACTTTTGAAAGTTATGAAATGTAGTTTGTCTCATTATCTAATTAAATAACCTAGCTCATTTTCGGCAATTTAAAACCTTCTAAAAAAGAGGTTTCAAATTACGAGTTCCAACTCTTTGTATATTATTTTTGTAGTCTATGAAACGTATCTTTTTTTACTCGATTGCTGCTTGTTTTTTTTTCGCTTTAAGCTGTAAAAGTCCAGAGCGAGATTGTGCAAATTTTAAGACTGGCACCTTTACTTTTGAGACACTTCTAGATGGCGAACTTGTAGCCACAACATTTACACGTAACGATACTCTTGAAGTAGATTTTTTTAATGGTAAAGCAGACTCCTCTTCTGTGCGATGGATTAATGATTGTGAGTACATCGTTAAGAAGTTGAACCCAAAAAGTATGAGTGAGGAAAAAGCACTCCATATGAAAATCATAGCTACTGACGGAGATTTTTATACCTTTGAGTACTCCCTCGTAGGAGAAACCAACAAACAACGCGGAACCGCAAAAAAAACGACTAACTAATGTTTGACATTCTTACCACTGCAGATGCTTGGATTGCACTGCTTACGCTTACCTTTCTTGAAATTATATTAGGTATAGATAACATCATCTTTATATCTATCGCCGCAGAAAAGCTTCCGCAAAAGGATCGTAAAAAAGCGACTAATATTGGTCTTGCACTTGCAATGGGTATGCGTATCGCATTACTTTTTGGGATATCGTGGCTTGTGGCCTTAAGTGCTCCTTTCTGGCATATAAACGCAAGCTGGATAACAGGAGGGATAAGCTGGCAAGCGGTTATACTTCTTGCAGGAGGTATCTTCCTTATCTGGAAGTCTGTACACGAGATACACGAGAAGGTGGATGAAACAGGACTAGAAGAAGAAGAGATTTCAAAAAAGAGCTCTACTACGCTAGGTAATGCCATTGTACAAATTGCAGTTATCAACCTTGTATTCTCTTTTGACTCTATACTTACGGCTGTCGGGATGACTAACGGACTCTCTGACAATCCAACAGATGCATTAATCATTATGGTGATAGCAGTTGTTATCTCTGTGGGGATAATGATGCTCTTTGCAAACCCTGTAGGAAACTTTATTGCAAAGCACCCATCTTTACAGATTTTAGGGCTGTCATTCTTAATTTTAATAGGTTTTATGCTTATTGCAGAAGGCGCGCACCTATCACACCTAGAAATCTTTGGATCAAGCGTAGGAGCCATCCCTAAGGGTTATTTATACTTTACGATTGCCTTCTCATTACTGGTAGAGTTTATAAACTTCAAATACAGAGCAATGAAAACAAAGGACTCTGGAGCACAAATACAAATGAAGAAAAATGTAGAGCACCTCAAAAAGGACTAACATCTTTCTTACAGAATGTAAAAAGTGTCTTTAGGCTACGGCTTAAAGACACTTTTTTTATATGATAAATCATCGAACTATTTAACGGAGCTTAGTTTTGCAACTTAGAAATCATCATCATCCATAAGTCTCTCTATCTTACGTTTTTCCCAAGTTTTATTAAATATAGGGCTCCAGCCGTACACCTCAGAGGCGTGACCTACAACACCCCAGCCCCATCCTAGTATAGGAAAAAGTGCCCAAGGAAAACTGGTAGACATCACATTAAAATAAATAAAGACAGGCACCATAATCGCATATATAGTGAAGTGTATGTAAAATCCTTTGAGATCTTCTACTTTCTTTTTTGCACGTTGATAACGTTTATCCTCTAGATACTCTGTTTGTTTAGGTTCAAAACTAGCTTGTCCAGCTTGTGTAAGTAACGGCACACCCACTTGAAAGTTTGCACCATCATCTTTTATAACAACATCACTACTCGTAAGCAGGCCGTAGCGCTGGCGTATGTTTTGTAAACCTACACCGCTACTCTTCTTTACTACTTGTTTTTTCTGGATGTTATTAGTCACATATAGCGTATTTCCCTCTTCATAGATTCTTATATGAAGCTTATTTGAAGGAGTTACTTGGTTATGCTTTACGGCATTTTCTAATAGTAATTGTAACGATAGCGGCACCACCTTGTACTCTGAGTGAGAAGATTGCTCAGGTATGTCTACCACAATACTGTCTTCAAAACGCATTTTGATAAGATTCATATACGTACGAGCAAAGGCAAGCTCCTCCTCTAGAGGCACTAGTTCTTTATTTTTTTGCTCCAGTACATATCTGTATACTTTTGAAAGCGAAGTGGTAAACTTGGTTGCCTGTCTAGGGTTTTCCTCAATAAGACTTGCCAGCACATTTAAACTGTTGAATAAAAAATGAGGATCCAGCTGATTTTTAAGTGCATCAAACTTTGCAGAAGCGGCTCCTGCAATAATTTTAGATTCCTTTACTTTACTCTCTTGCTTTCTCTTCCAGCGACTCACCGCATAAAACGAGGTAGTTGCGACAGCTGTTATTATAAAAGGAAATATATAATCCTCCAGACCTTCACTAGCCCAATATTGATCTAAAGGAATGTTGTAATACCTTGTGATAAGTAGTAATCGCAGTACAAACACCGTAACTAAAGTCACAGCAATATGCGCAATAAGCGCATAAGTAAGCACCTTAAAATTCCACAGAGTAGCGGTAAAACGTTTTCTAAAGTTTACTATAACCATCGTATTTACTGCATACAGCGCTACAGAAAAGATTTGGTTTTGGATAAAAAAGGTTATTACTCCATCTCCATACCAAGGGTTACCCAGCACGTACAGTATAATACTATGAACGATAAATATGGTTAAGCCTACAATATTTGCCTTTGCAAACTCTGTTAGATAATACTTCATTTCTTCTTAATTACAAGCCTCTGCACTTTCTAAAGCTCTTTTTACATTTCCTTTGGGGTGGAACTCCGTCTCAGGTTTAAAGGTAGCAAAAAGCTCAATGGCGCGCTTTAACTCTGCGCAATACGGCTCAATTGAGCTGCCAAAGTACTTTGCACTCCCCATATCCCACTGTGCCTTATCTGCTATAAAAATGGGATTATCTGGATCTTTTTTAACCATTTTCTGGTACAGTTCACCTATGGTACCGGCATATTTCATTCCGTACTTCATACCATCATAAGCTACCCACACGGTATATAGCTGCGCTTGTAGATAATCTGCATACGGGTTATCTTTTTCTATCGTACGCATTGCATTGATATACTCCTGCGCCTTATCTCCATTTACTTTAAGCGTTGTTTCATTTTGGTTTTCAAAATCTCGCCAGTTCTTCACAATGGCTATTTGCGCCACGTGGTACGAGGGCAACCAGTTATCCTTTTCTACCGTTGCGATACGCTCAAAAAGATTTGAAGCTTCATCAAGTTTATCTTGATCCCAGAGTTCCATTGCTTTGCGCATACCCTGCTCATATTTAGTTTGAGCTACAAGGAAGGTACTGCTGCATAATGCGATAATAATAAGTAAGTGTTTCATAATAGTGTTGTTTTGATTGATGATGTAAAGATGGTTTTAAGTACGCTTTCGCGAAAGCGTAATCTACCCAATTGTCATTTATACAGTCTCAGCTGTAATTTTCTTGCCAAGTCTCGTCTTACGCATCCAGTAAGAGATGAAAATTATCCCAAAAACCGAAGGTAATAGCCAACTCAACAATGACGGTAACACGCTATTTGTGACAAAAAAGGCTGTAAAAGCAGCAATGTATGCCCCAGAAATTTTTGCTATATGTAGTCGTAAGTACTTCTTGCGCAATAGCTTTAAATCGCGCATTGCTTTTAAATCATTTATAGCGTTAAGTAAGCCTATGGTACCAAAAGTCACAAGCACCCAGCCCATTGTAAAACTTTTAAAAACGAGATACAATCCGTAACCTATCATACCTAAACCTATAATAGCCATAGACCAAGAGATAACTTTGTCCCAGCGTAGATCTGTCATTTTGCGTACGCTCTTAAACCTAAGCGCTCTGTACCCAGAAAGCACGAGATATACACTAAAGAGTCCTACCACAAACAGAAACGGATTGTTGTGATCTGGAAGTAGCGAAGCCACAATACCCGAAATACCTGCTGTAAGCATCCCATAATAAAAAATCATCCCAGACTTTTTGTGCCACACATTACCCTTACGAGCAATGACAGAAATAGTACCAGAGATGAGAGAAATAAACCCACCTACTGCGTGTAGCGTGATAAATATCTTAAAGAAAGTAGCATAGTCCATAATTGATATATTTTGATGTTGAGGATATCCTCTATTGATTGACACTACAAATATGAACCGTAACTTAAGGATTACAAAAACCATACGACCCAATTGAACAAATAAGCTACCGAGTTGTAGTTTTGTATCAACCAGTACATTTACTTATGATTGTAAAAGAGCTTTTCCCTAGATTTCATCCAGAACTTATAGAAGAGATCAACACGCACGGCATCATAAAAGAGCTCCCTGCTCAAACAGAGTTACTACGTGAGGGACAATATGCAAAGGTTATACCTATTGTGATAGAAGGCCTTGTAAAAGTGTACTCTCGTTATGGAGATAGAGAGCTCCTGCTCTACTACATTCATCCAGCAGAGAGTTGTATTATTTCTTTTTCTTCTGGCATCTCACAATTACCTAGCCGTGGCTATGCTATCACAGAGACAGCGGCTACATTGCTCCTTCTGCCTGTCAAAAATGTACAACAATGGCTTAAAAGCTATCCAGCGCTCAACACCCTTTTCTTTAAAAATTATGATGCTCGCTATCTTGATATGATGAATGCCGTAAACCACCTCCTGTTTGATAAGATGGACACCCGCATACTAGATTACCTCAAAGAAAAAACACGTGTGACCTCTTCTCAAACATTACATATCACTCATAAAGAAATAGCAACAGACTTAGGTACTGCTCGAGAAGTAGTAAGCAGGATTTTAAAAAAACTAGAGGCCGAAAATCATATCACCCAAGAGGGACGCACCATAAAAATCAAGTAAGTGTGACCATAGTCACCGTTTAATGGAAAAGCTCCCATTACATTTGTGCTGTATTATTATCTAAAACAACACATTATGAAAAAGAATATGGGAAATCTAGACCGCGGTTTACGTATTGCAGCAGCGGTAATAATAGGCATACTTTATGCAACCCACGTTATAAATGGCACCCTCGCCCTTATACTAGGCATTCTAGCGTTAGTATTTATCGCGACAAGTTTTATCTCATTTTGCCCGCTTTATGCTCCATTTAAACTGAGTACCTACAGAGCCAAAAAATAACCCCCTTACATCGCAAGCCCTCACAAGTCATATGGTGAGGGTTTGTTTTTTATACGCTTTCGCGAAAATAGGTATCGTAATTATCCTAAAACGAGCACTGTCTATACTTTAAGAATACCCTATCTTTGCGGCTTCTTAAAAACGACCTATGAAACGCATTTTTAACAACTTTACTGCAAATCCTAAAAACGATATTCTATCTGGTATCACCGTTTCTCTAGCAATGATACCTGAGGTAGTTGCCTTTGCCTTTGTAGCACAAATAAGCCCTATTGTTGCTTTATTTGGGGCATTTGTTATTGGTATTATCTCTGCGCTTTTTGGTGGTAGACCAGGGTTAATCTCTGGTGCTGCAGGAGCTGTTGCTGTGATTTTTGTACAGATGATTCAAGAAGGCCACGCAAAAGGATTACTATTTGATCAGCCTGTTGAAAATATGGGGTACTTCTATTTACTCGCCGCTGTGGTATTAATGGGAGTTATTCAGGTATTTGCTGGCTTATTCAAGCTAGGGAAGTTTGTGCGTTTGATACCACACCCAGTAATGATGGGGTTTGTAAACGGTCTAGCCATCGTTATATTTCTTGCACAACTAGGGATGTTTAAAGAAAATAAGAAAGATTATGCTGGTGACAATATGCGTAAAACAGCTTCAAAAGAGCTCGTTTATACCGTATCTGATAATGAAGTAAAAGACAAAGTTTCTAATACCGTACTATTTACAATAGAAGGAAACTCAGTCATAAACAAAGCAACAAACAAGGAAGTTTTTGTACTCTCAGACGGACAAGTTTATGATACAAATACACAAAAGGTAGTTTTTAACGCTTCAGAAGATGGCTTTTACTCTGTAAAAGACAAAGGAGTTGTAAAAACCTGGATGAAAGGGAAGTCACTCTTTACAATGATAGGCCTTGTACTACTTACAATGCTCATTGTATGGGGATTACCAAAACTAACTCCTAAAATTCCTGCCGCGCTTACCGCTATTGTTATTGTATCCTTAATATCGATTTTTGGAGGCTTAGATGCTGTAAACGTAGGTGAGTTTATAAGAGATGGTGGTGGTGCCGGTTTAAATGGTATGGCAGAAATTTCAAGCAAGCTCAATGTATTTGACCTATGGAGCAACCTACCATTTAACCTTGACACACTTAAATTTATCGCGCCTTATGCATTTCTTGCAGCTTCTGTAGGACTTATAGAAACCTTGATGACTATGAACCTTGTAGATGAGATGACAGACTCTAGAGGTAATGGAAACAGAGAGTGCGTCGCACAAGGAGCTGGTAACATCGTGAGTGGTGTTTTTGGAGGAACTGGTGGTTGTGGTATGATAGGGCAAACAGTAATAAACATTAACGCTGGAGGTCGTGGTAGACTCTCTGGTGTAATGATGGCAGTCACGCTACTTACCTTTATCTTATTTGCAGACCGTTTTATAGAGCAAGTGCCTATTGCTGCACTCGTGGGTGTAATGTTTATGATGGTTATTGAGACATTTGCTTGGTCTAGTTTTAGAATTTTAAAGAAAATACCAGTATCAGATGCGTTTGTTCTTATTATAGTATCTGCAGTGACTGTATTTTTTGATCTTGCTATTGCTGTATTTGTAGGTGTAATTATAGCAGCCTTATCATTTGCTTGGAGTAGCGCTAAGAAAATTAGAGCTAGAAAGAAATTTAAAGCAGATGGCACAAAGGTATATGAGATCTGGGGACCATTATTCTTTGGAAGTATTCAGAGTTTTAATTCTAAGTTTGACATAAACGGTGATCCAGACCACATAGAAATTGACTTCATAGAGGCAAAAGTCGCAGACCACTCTGCCCTAGAAGCGATTTTTGTACTCCTTGAGAAGTATGAAGCCGTAGGTAAAACAATCACACTCAAGCACCTCAGTACAGAGTGTAAAGACTTAATGCGCAAAGCCTCTCCTAAATTTGACAAAGTAATTGAAGAAAGTGTAGATGACCCTCGTTATCACGTACTTTCTGGAGTACTAGACACAGAGGCCTAGCAATATAAAAATGAAACTTGTCTAAGAGGAAACACACACCTCTAAAAACAATAGAGGCAATCTCTAACGAGCTATAACACTCACATCAACCAATTGAGTTGAAAGACAAAAAAAGGCGCTATAAAGCGCCTTTTTTAATATCGAATAGTATCCAACAACTATGACATATTAAGAACCTATAAAACCTACACCCGCTGTTGCGTGTGACTGCGTATCAATAAGTATAAATGACCCTGTTTGCTTATTATCTAAAAACTGATCATTAAGCACCTGCTTACTAAGCTGTATCGTTACCTTACCTATATCGTTAAGCACAAGTTTATCTGTAGCATCTACACCAGAAAAGTCTGTATGTACAATGCTATTTATACTTTTTACTTTTCCTAAAATTTGAGCCGTACCCTGCTGTACTAAGTATTTTGTACCAGGTACAAGTGCATTATTATCCATCCAGCATACAGTAGCCTGTAGCTCTTTAGTAAGACTAGGTGCTTGCGCACTTTTAACTAAGATATCACCACGACTTACGTTTACATCATCCTCTAGCGTGATGGTACACGAGTTACCAGCATCTACTTTAGTAAAAGATGCATTATAAAATAAAATATCTTTTATTACAGAAGATCTACCAGAAGGAAGAACCGTCACAGCATCACCTACTGCTAGCGCTCCTCCAGAAACTTTACCTGCATATCCTCTAAAATCGTGATATTGATCCTGCTTAGGGCGTATAACGGTTTGCACTGGAAACCTTGCCCCCACCTCCTCTACTTGAGAAGGATTTAATTGTTCTAAATGTTCTAGTAAAGTCTCACCGTCATACCAAGGCATCTCAGTAGAGGCATTTACCACATTATCACCTTTTAAAGCACTTATAGGCACAAAAGTGATACGTTGCGCTTTAAACTGTTGCTTTTGTGTAAGCGCTCCAAAATCTGAAACAATCTTATTAAAAGCCTCCTCATTATAATCTACAAGATCCATCTTGTTTACCGCAACCACAATATCTTCTACACGTAGTAAATCGTTTATAAAAAAGTGACGGTACGTTTGCTCTACCACTCCTTTACGTGCATCTACAAGAATAATAGATGCTTGTGATGTAGATGCTCCAGTCACCATATTACGAGTATACTCCACGTGTCCAGGTGTATCTGCAATGATATAACTCTTCTTTGCCGTGCTAAAATAGATGTGTGCTACATCTATAGTAATACCCTGCTCGCGCTCTGCTACCAGACCATCTGTAGCAAGTGAGAAGTCTAGATAATCAAATCCATTTGCCTTACTCTTCTTTTCTATCGCCTCCAGCTTATCTGTAGTGAGCGATTTTGTGTCGTATAGTAACCTCCCTATTAGAGTACTCTTACCATCATCTACGCTTCCAGCGGTTGCTATCTTTAATACGTCCATTGTATTGTGTCTTAATCTTTGAATTTCTTTTACGCTTTCGCGAAAAGTTAAACAGCCTTACCTCCTAGAAGTATCCCTGTTGTTTACGTTTTTCCATTGCGGCCTCAGAGCGCTTGTCATCTATACGAGCACCTCGTTCTGAAATGGTAGAGGTACGTATCTCTCCTACTACTTTCTCAATAGTGTCTGCTGTAGAGAGTACTGCTGCTGTACAAGACATATCACCTACCGTTCTAAAACGCACTGTGCGCTCTACAACCTCTTCATCTTCTGCTCTAAAAACCACATCATCTTGTGCAGACCAAAGCATACCATCTCTTAAGAAGGTCTTGCGCTGGTGTGCAAAATAAATGCTAGGAATTTCTATTTTTTCTGAAGCAATATAGCTCCACACATCTAGTTCTGTCCAGTTACTTATGGGAAACACGCGCACATTCTGACCGTGATCAATATTTCCGTTTAAGAAGTTAAATAACTCTGGACGCTGGTTTTTTTCATCCCACTGTCCAAAATCATCACGCACAGAAAAAATACGTTCCTTAGCTCTTGCTTTTTCCTCATCACGACGTGCACCACCTATAGCCGCGTCAAATTTAAACTCCTCTAGCGCATCTAGAAGTGTGGTGGTTTGCAACATATTACGACTGGCATATTTACCAGTCTCTTCTGTCACTCTACCTTCATCTATGGCATCTTGTACGTTACGTACTATAAGCTCAAGACCTAGCTCTTTTACAAGCTTATCTCTAAAGGCAATTGTCTCTGGGAAGTTGTGCCCAGTATCTATATGTAATAATGGAAAAGGAATCTTAGCCGGAAAAAAGGCTTTTTGTGCTAGTCGTACAAGCGTTATACTGTCTTTCCCTCCAGAAAATAATAACACTGGACGGTCAAACTGAGCTACGACTTCTCTAAAAATGTAAACCGCCTCACTCTCTAATGGATTGAGTGCAAGAGTAGCCTTAGTATCTGTAATAGGTTGTGTTGTAATATCCATAATTTTTTTAAAGGTGTATGCCGCACTCACGGTGTGCTAGCACTTTTGTAGGATCATAATAATCTGTCTCGTTAGGAAGGTTATGCTCCTTAAGGTAGACATCTAGATCACTATCACTATAATTATAAAACGGACTCACTTTAAGTACGCCTGCTTTACTTACACTAAAAATATCTAGTGAGTCGCGCAGAGCAGTTTGCCCCTTGCGTAAGTTTGTAAACCACACATCTGGCTTTTGTGTCGCCATTGCTCTAGTAAATGGTTCAATCTTTACTTGCTCTGTAAACACTGCGTGCTGTGGGTCATCTATAGATGGGATACCCATAAGGATATCTCTGTGAGCCCTCGTTTGTTTAGGCACGTAAAGGTCTATTTGTAAGTCTAGCGTCTCTATAAGCTCTTGCGCGTGTGTGTAGGTTGCTTTTGTGTTATAACCCGAGTCACACCATACAACAGGCAGTTGTGGTGCTACTTGTGTCACTGCGTGTAGCAATGCTCCCTCGTAGGGTCTAAAATTTGTTGTTATAATAGCTTTGCTAGCCTGTGCTATGGCGTAGCTTATTACCTCTTGCGGCGTTGCAGTTGCAAAGCGCGCGTTGAGGGCGTCTATATCACTTGCTGTGTACATAGTTATGATGCGGTTTTTCCCCAGTTAATTTTATTCCAGATGCGCTCGTGCGCAAAGTAAAGAATAAGTTTTGTTAAAAAATCAATAGAGGCAATAGAAGTGGCTAGTAACCACTCCCCTGTTAATAGGTATGAAACAAAAAGAGTATCTAATGTACCAACGAGTCTCCAGCTTAGTGCCTTTACGATACTACGCATAGGCTTTTCTGAAGTTTTATCTTTTTGGTATGATTTACTTTTCTCTTTGTCTCTTTGTAAAAAGATTTGATCTAAAATCATTGTTTTGTCTAATATACATCTATTAATCTATGGGATTACTAGACTAATGGGCAAAAGTAAGTAAATTTTTGGGCTGAGCAACAATTTTAGCATTGCTTTTACATTTACCCATAGCCCATAGACAACTCAACATATTAATATACAATAGACTACCTACAACACCTTACATACAAACTCACTTCTTCATTTAGAAAAAAAATGCCATATCCCTACTCGCTAGCCCCGATTGTAATGAAAATCCCGCAATGTAGCGCAGCGCAATGAGGAATTGCAATGTAAAGCGGGATACTACTTTTAATAAGATGCTCCTGCCCTAGTGCTCCTTAAAAGAACACGTTAAACAAAAAAAACCTCTTGAGATAGCTCAAGAGGTTTTTTATAAGGGTTATGAAGTGGTCTTACTGATTCATAGAAATCAAGAATTCTTCATTATTTTTTGTGCTACGTATACGATCACTCATAAACTGCATTGCCTCTACTGGGTTCATATCTGCTAGATACTTACGTAATACCCATAGACGTTGTGAGGTATCTTTACTGTGTAGTAAATCATCACGACGTGTAGATGAAGAGGTAAGATCTATAGCTGGGAAGATACGGCGGTTTGCAATATTGCGATCCAGCTGTAGCTCCATATTACCGGTACCTTTAAACTCTTCAAAGATTACTTCGTCCATTTTTGAACCAGTCTCTGTAAGTGCTGTCGCTATGATAGAGAGTGACCCTCCACCTTCTATATTACGTGCTGCTCCAAAGAAACGCTTAGGTTTATGTAGTGCATTTGCGTCTACCCCTCCTGAAAGAATCTTACCAGAAGCTGGCTGTACGGTATTATATGCTCTTGCGAGACGTGTGATAGAATCTAGTAGTATGACTACATCGTGACCACACTCTACGAGGCGTTTTGCCTTCTCAAGTACAATGTTTGCCACTTTTACGTGCTCGTGTGCTTCTTTATCAAAGGTAGAGGCTACAACCTCTCCCTTTACATTACGTTGCATATCTGTTACCTCTTCTGGTCGCTCATCTATAAGGAGTACAATCTGGTATACCTCTGGATGGTTTGCAGCAATGGCATTTGCAACGTCTTTAAGTAACATTGTTTTACCCGTTTTAGGCTGTGATACTATCATACCACGCTGCCCTTTACCTATAGGTGCAAACATATCCATCACTCGTGTTGAGATACTGGCTTGACGCTCTGCTAGGTTAAACTTTTCTGTAGGAAATAATGGTGTGAGGTGCTCAAAAGAGACGCGATCTCTCACAATGTTAGGGTTAAGACCGTTTATACGGCTTACTTTAATAAGTGGGAAGTACTTTTCTCCCTCTTTTGGCGGGCGTATCACACCTAGTACAGTGTCTCCTGTTTTAAGACCAAAGAGACGTATTTGTGATTGTGATACATAAATATCGTCTGGTGATGCTAGGTAATTATAATCTGAGCTACGTAAAAAGCCGTAACCATCTTGCATAATATCTAGCACTCCCTCACTCTCTATAATACCTTCAAACTCATAATCTGGCTCGCGGTAGCGGTTGCGATTATCCTTATTACCGTTGTTACCGTGTGTATTACCATCTTTCTGGTTACGGTTATTACGGTTGTTATTGCGGTTGTTATTATTGTTACGATTATTATCGCGAGATGAGCGCTTGTCGTTGCTCTGGCGGTTGTCATTGCTAGAGCGCTTATCGTTATTATTATTAGAACGCTTGTCTTTATGAGTATCGCGTTTTTGAGGTGTTTTTGCCTCTTCTGTATCTTTTACCTTAGCTTTTGCTGGCTCACGCTTTACGGCTTCCTTCTTTGCTGGAGCCTCTTTTTGTGCTGGGGCTTCTTTTTTGTCTTCTGGAGTGGTAGCTTTTGCCTCTGTAGTAGCCTTAGGTGCTCTAGGTGTACGTGGCTTACGCTCTTGCTTAGGCTTAGGTGCTGGAGCAGCTTCTTCCTTACCTTTTGGCACTACGGCCTCTACCTTTTTTGGGTCTGCAGCTTGCAGGTCTAGTATTTTATAAACTAGATCTAGTTTTTTTAAGGATCTAAACTTAGGAACGTTTATCCCTTTTGCAATTTCTTGAAGCTCGGGAAGCTTCTTTGCTTTTAATTCTGAAATGTCAAACATCTAATAATGTAGTAAATTAAAAATCGAGTGATTATTATGTACCAAAAGAAGAATTTGATACGAATATTGAAGTAATTAAATAACAAGCGGAGAGCTTGTTATGATATTATACAACAATGATACAATTTTATTTTTAAAGTTTTCTTAGCAATATCACAAAATGAAACTTATTTTTGCTGGTATATAAAAAATGTAAAAGATTTGATACAACGTATTCAAACCGTTTATTTATTACTTGCAGCGCTTGCCTCTTTAGGCTTGCCGTATGCCTTTAGCCTATATGCAGATGCTACTGGTGAAGCTGTATGGGCTGCAGATGAGGTACTTTACATTACTCTTTTTAGTGTAAGTGCTGTACTCTCATTTATTTCCATATTTTTATGGAGCAAAAGACAAAACCAATTCGTCTTAGGACGTCTTAATATCTTATTAAACTTTGTTTTATTAGGTGTATTGGTATATCGATCACAAATCTTATCTGGAGGGACGGCGGTTCTTGAGAAGGGTATTGGGATGATCATTCCGCTTGTTTCTATCGTTTTACTAGTCTTGGCAAACAAGGCAATCAAGCGCGATGAAGATCTTGTAAAATCTGTAGATAGATTACGATAGACTTATAAAATCTTAGTTTTATTAGTGCGTAGAAGCCTCCTTTTAATCTTGGGAGGCTTTTTTTATGGCTTGTTTTTTGGCGATGAATGGAGGATGTAGCTGCTATTATACTAGTTGCCATTAAGATGGAAGAAATTAAATTGCGGTGGTTATAGTTCTATGTACGCTTTCGCGAAAGCGTATTTACATTTCAAATCAAATAACTTTACAAACACAAAACGAGCTTGTAATATCTCTCCATTAAACCTTTTCATAAAAACTGCGTCTTAACATAAGGACTAACCAACTCTCTCTTTATGAAAAATCTTATCGCAACGCTCTTACTTATGGTAATTGTTCTTTGCTCTTGTAGCACTACAGATGATGAGCAGTATACTCCAATAGATGATAATCAACTAGCAGAATTAAACTTACCTGAGGATTATTTTAACTATGCAAATATTGAACTTCCTGATTACTATACAGAGAGTCAATTTCCTGATCAGTTCCAGTTTCAGTCTGTAACGGCATATGACAACACGCCAAGCAACAACGTAGTTACAGATGCAGGAGCAACACTGGGGAGAGTACTTTTTTATGATAAAAAATTAAGCGCAAATGGTTCAACCTCTTGCGCGTCTTGTCATCAAGCTGCAAACGGTTTTTCTGACGTACGTGTTTTAAGTGAAGGTTTTGATGGTGAGTTTACTAGAAGACATTCTATGGGTCTTGCAAATGCTAGATTTTATGCCGACGGACAGTTTTTTTGGGATGAACGAGCACAAACGCTAGAAGAACAAGTATTAATGCCTTTTCAAGATGAAGTAGAGATGGGACTAACCCTCACAGAGCTTGTCCAGATAGTAAATGACCAAGAGTATTACCCACCATTAATGAGTGAAGCCTTTGGAGACGCTACAATTAACACAGACAGAATTTCTAGTGCGCTCGCTCAGTTTGTAAGAAGTATGGTAAGTACCACCTCTAGGTATGATCAAGCGAGAAGTGAAGTTTCTTCTCCTCTTGCTCCTTTTCCAAGTTTTACAACGGAAGAAAACCAAGGAAAACAGCTCTTTTTTATACCTAGAGAACTTACTAATGGTGAGATGGCAAACTGTGCCGCTTGCCATCAAACAGAAGCTTTTGTAGGCCCATTACCTAATACTAATTTTACACTTACTTCTTTTGCTACAACAAATGGCCTAGATGCGACATCTACAACAGACTTAGGTGTAAATGAAGCTACTGGAAATCCTAATGACATAGGGAAGTTTAAAGTGCCTTCTCTTAAAAATATAGGTATAACTCCGCCATATATGCACGACGGTAGATTTCCTACCCTTGAGGAAGTAGTGAGCCATTATAGTTCTGGGATAAAAAATCATTCTAGCCTTATCACTCCTCTCGTAAACTCAAATGGTGAGGTGGGCCAGTTTAACTTCACACAAGCAGAACAAAATGCTCTTGTTGCTTTTCTTAATACACTTACAGATATACAAATGATAAGTGATGAGAAATACAGCAACCCTTTCAACTAAATATCTCCTATTTTATGAAATTTTACTTTTTGAGCTGCTCTTTACTGCTCCTTCTAGGTTGTAGCTCTACAGATGAGACATCAGTAACACAGTCAACAAATGATAACACAGAAAATGCTCCAAACATTTTATTTATTATAGCAGATGATTTAGGAAAGGATGCAATATCAGGATTTACAGAAGGAACCATAAAACCTCTTACTCCTCACATAGATGCCATTAGAAATGAAGGACTCTCTTTTTCTAATTTCTGGTCTTATCCTACCTGCTCCCCTACTAGGGCTTCTATACTTACTGGTAAATACGGTTATAGAACAGGGGTAAAATGGGCTGGTGATGAGATTAATCTATCAGAAAGAAGTTTGCAGCAATATATTACCGAAGAAAGTAGCAATGACTATGCGACCGCTATTATAGGTAAATGGCATCTTTCTGGCAATAGTAGCACCTTTAATCCAGAGGTATTTGGTATTGATTACTACGCTGGACTATTAAGAGGTGAGCCACAAAGTTACTATAACTGGCTACTTACAGAAGATGGAGTGAGCAATATCGAGACAGCGTATGCTACTACAAAATTTACAGACCTAGCTATAAACTGGGTAAATGCACAAGACAAGCCCTGGTTTTTATGGCTAGCCTATAATGCCCCTCACACGCCTTATCACGTACCACCTAGCGATATGCACTCTCAAGGCAACTTGCCACCTTTTACAGATGGAATGGATGAAACACCATACTATATGGCTGCAATAGAGGCTATGGATTTTCAGATAGGGAAACTACTAGATTCTTTACCTGAAGAAGAAAAAGACAATACTGTACTTATTTTTATAGGAGATAATGGCACCCCTAATGAGGTAGCACAAAATCCATATAGCTTCTTTACGGCAAAAGGCTCCCTTAATCAAGGTGGTATAAATGTACCACTATTTATAGCTGGCAAAGGAGTTTTAAGAACAGGTAGTGATCACAACTTAATAACAAGTACAGACGTATTTACCACAATTGCACAACTAGCTGGTGTCTCTAGTAGCAGTATTAATGATAGTAAAAGTTTTAAACCCCTACTGTCACAGTCAGCCAGTATAAGAGATTATCAATATTGTGAAAAAGATGACGGAGTAAACAACCTCTGGACTATAAGCAATGGTGATTATAAGCTTTTCCAAACCATTAATGGCGATGCAGAACTTTATGATCTTAATAGTGACCCTTACGAGCAAGAGAATTTACTGAATGGAACACTCACAACTACCCAAAACACCATAAAAACAGCATTGGAAACCGAACTAAATGCAATAAGAAATTAAACTCCAGAAGCTACTAAGTTTATTTTTACCGCAATGAGTTATCGTTACAGAGAATCTTAAGTACGCTTTCGCGAAAGCGGGATCCCCTCCAGAAAAATTGAGCCACCCGAAGATAAAACCATAGCGTCTTAAATAAGTGTATATTTAAGCCAATCAATTAAACAACAAAACAATACAGGCTATCTAGCAATCCCGGTCGTTACCGGGAGCTTCGCTTGGTTTTAAAGTGGCCAGTTGTACAACGAGCTTTACAAATTAAAACCAAGAGTGTTTTACTAATCACGTTATCAAAGGCTAGCTTTTGATAAGCTTCGTATTGTAAAAAGAACGTCATTTATTAATGTGTGAATTCAATTTAAATTTTTTTAACCTTATTATAATAGCATCTGTATTTATAGGTTTCACATTTGGGCTACTACTTATTTTCACTAGGCGGATAAATCAAAAGGCTAATGTATTACTGGGCCTAGTAACGTTCATTATTGTTTTTTGGAACATATGGGTATTGAGTATAGATTTTCAAATAACAAATTATCTACCACATTTTTACTTAATACCGTTAAACTATTCATTAGCTCTTGGTCCATTATTATATTTATATGTAAAAAAGACAACTAACTATAGTTACCACCTTTCTAAGAGAGATAGTATTCATTTCTTGCCTGTAATTATAGAACTATGCGTACATATTATTATTAGTCAAGATGCTCTTTCAAATAATGTTATTGGTATAGAAACAGAAACTTATCTTATACTAATGCCTATTACTCAACTTCTGGCAATTATCTCTATTATAACCTATTGTATATATGCACTTAGATTAATAAAAACCTATCATTCTTGGCTCAAGAAAAACTATAGTAATAATGATGCATATAGTTTAAGGTGGTTGTACAGATTACTTATCTTATTTGCAATACTTTGGTTTTTATTAGTGCCCTATACGTTTATAGACTATATAATCTATGATTTTCAATTAGATATAAGTGACTATTACCCTATTTATATGCTACTCTCTATTATAACAATTTGGATTAGTGCAGAAGCATTTTTAAGACCTGAAATAATTTTACTTGAGGCTAACAAACAAAATGATATTTACAAGACTAACTCATCTCAAGAAACCACAAAAAGTCCCTCTGAAGAAATCTTAACCAAAGCATCTTGGCTTAAAGAACAGATGGAAACTAATCTTTTTTACCTTAATTCAGAATTAACATTAAAGTCTCTGGCAGATAATCTCAATATACATCCCAATTTATTGTCCAAAATAATAAACGATGGCTTAGGTAAAAACTTTTCTGACTTTGTAAATGAATATCGTGTAAATGCCATTATTGATAAATTACACAGTGATAAATACGATCACATAACGCTATTAGGAATGTCTTATGAATGCGGTTTCAATTCAAAAACTACTTTTAATAGGGTTTTCAAAAATATTACGGGCGTAACTCCTATATATTATAAAAAGTCAATAAAAAGTACCCCTAAGAAGGATTAAAACTAGTGCCATTCTATAATATGGGGCTTTTGATACTTTACTTAAGTACTAGATTTGATGAATATTTCAATCAAAAATCAAATGACATTTATGAACTCAAACTATTACTTAGTGCTCCTTGCTTGTTTAATAATATCTTGCAAAGGTAGGACGCAATCAACCGCAAAAAATTCTCAAACAAATGAAATAGAGAATTTGCATTTTTCAAAAGTTGACTTTAAAGAAAATAAGCCTACACCAAATAATTATTCAAATAGTTTTACTCTCAATAAAGATAAATTTCTCAGCATTGACTTTACCTTAGAAAAACCCCTTATTGAAAGTATTAAATCGCTAGCACCACACTTATCACAAGATCAATTATTAAATAAGGGAAATTTTCAGTTCTCATTTTTAGTTGATGGTGAAGTAATTTATGTAGAAAACCTAAACAAGGGAGCAGGAACAATTGACTCAAAAACTACCCAACTCAAACATTTAGTACCATTAGTTTATCCCACACAAATTGACTTTTGGGGTTGGTTTATGTGGTTAAAATTTATGAAACTAGGAGGAGGTCAAGATGTTCTTCTAGAAGGCAATCATTCTTTAAGTATCGAAGTAAGACCATATATAAAAGAAGATACATTAAAGATAGGCGAGATTCTTGCAAAAGGTACTATTAACACACAAGCCTTTATAGATAAAAGCTTAGTCCCTATTCAAAAAATACAACCTGATAGTGGTTGGGAATTATCTAATGATACTTACAACAGTACTAAAATAGAAGCTCTAAACAGAAAAATTGCACAAGGACGTTTTGAAGATATTAATGGCATAGTGGTTATAAAAGACAATAAGCTTTTAATAGAAGAATACTTTAATGGTGAAAACAGAAATAGCTTGCACGACCCAAGATCTGTGGGTAAAACTATTGCTTCAACAATGATGGGAATTGCAATTCAAGAGGGTTTCATAAAAAACGAAAACGTCTTATTAAAAGATTTCTACAACCTAAAGTCTTTTGATAATTATAGTCCTAAAAAAGATGCTATAACCTTAAAATCTCTTTTAACAATGAGTTCTGGGCTTCTTGGTGATGATGCAGACTATAGTAACCCTGGAAATGAAGAAAATATGTACCCTACAAAAAATTGGGTAAAATTTACACTTGATTTACCTATGCAACAAGGTAGAACTATAGGAGAAGACTACATTTATTTTACAGCAGGTGTAGTGGTACTAGGAGATATCATACATCAATCTGTCCCTAGTGGTTTAGTGTCTTACGCAGATAAAAAACTATTTAACCCTCTTGGTATAACTGATTATAAGTGGCAATACACACCTCAAAAAGTTGGTAATACCGCTGGCGGGATACAGTTAAGAGCTATTGATTTTGCCAAATACGGACAATTATATAAGAATAATGGAAAGTGGAATGGCAAGCAAATTTTAAGTAAACAATGGGTTAAAAAGAGCTTAGCTAAGCAAGTAAAACGACCAACAGAAAATGGTCACTATGGCTATTTATTTTGGAATAAAGTCTATAAATATAACGACAAAGAATATGAAGTATCTTATTGTAGCGGAAGAGGTGGAAATAAGATTTTTATTTTCAAAAACATCCCATTTGTCATCGTTATAACTTCTTCGGCATATAATAGTCCCAGTGCCCATACTAATGTTGATAAGATGATAAGTGAATATATTTTACCAGC
>ENA-ORXC01000411-ORXC01000411.1-marine-metagenome-genome-assembly--contig:-NODE-411-length-32147-cov-7.097973_pt1 | contig 32147 bp, 34 predicted proteins | sample MGYA00237865_ERZ511478 | MGnify/ENA metagenome assembly ERZ511478
TTCTCCACGAAAACTATCTCACACAGCGCCATGGCAAAGCGGCCGGGTGTGTCAGTAACCTTTCGCTTCATCGCGTTATTTAAAGTCCAACATTAGATATGTTACATGAAAAACACTGATAAATCAATTGTTTTCATTAACTTTTTTCTGTTTTGTCTAACACATACTTTGTTATTGTACTTTAAATGTATCTCTTGTTCAACCTTTTTAGGGAAATTTTTATATTTAAATATGTAATTACAAGACTAAATTTAATCATATTAATATTAACCTTAATCATTTTCTATTATAATAGTAGAGAACGGGGGTGAATCATTTGAAAAACGGTATTAAGCTTGCCCTATCCATTATTGGCGTCTTCCTAGTTATATGTGAGTTCTTTTATGGGATTCCTTTTTTAGGTGGCAGTGTAATTTTAAGTTTTGGTTGGCAACCTCTATTATTTAACGCTTTTCTCTATTTGGTTTTAACGATTATTCTATTAGTTGATAAACAAAACACAATTAAACCAATGGTCATTATACCTATTTTAGGTATTATTGGTTCGTTTGTCGCATTCATTCCATTTATTGGTATGATTATACATTGGGCTTTATTCGTATTAATGATTTTCTTTGTATTTATAGTCTTAGCTGCTCCAACTTATGTTCCTAATAAAAATGCTCGCGTTATTTATACTCAATATAAAGATGGTCATAAGTCTAAATAAACTTGAATTCATTTCACAACTAAAAAAAGACGTTCGTACTATTTTAAGTACGAGCGTCTTATTTTTTATTTAGCCATGTACGAATACAAAGTATAAGATAAATAATACCATTAATACATACATAATTGGATGTACTTCTTTATGTCTTTTACTAATAATCATTGTTATTGGATAAAAGATAAATCCACAAGCTATACCTGTTGCAATTGAATAAGATAAAGGCATCATGATGATTGTTATAAAAGCAGGTACAGCGACTTCGAATTTTTTCCAATTGATTTCCGCAAAGTTTGCAGCCATTAGTACACCTACCACTACCAATGCCGGTGTAGTTACAGCACTTGTTACAACTGCAATTAGTGGACTAAAGAATAAAGCTAGTAAGAAACAGCAACCTGTAACAATACTTGCGAATCCTGTTCTTGCACCAACTGCAACACCTGACGTAGATTCTATATAAGAAGTAGTCGTTGTTGTACCGAATATAGAACCAACAATTGTAGCTAATGAATCTGAAAATAACGCTCTACCTGCTCTAGGAAGTTTATTATCTTTCATAATTCCTGCTTGAGTTGCAACAGCTACTAATGTTCCTGCAGTATCAAAGAAATCAATAAATAGGAATGTTAGAATAACAATTAAAAATTGAATAGTAAATAATTGACCTGGATCCTTAAATGATTCAAATGCAGCTCCGAAAGTTGGTTTAATACTTGGAACGTGACCTACAATGCCAGTTGGCGTATGTATTTGTCCAGTTATCATTCCTACTATTGCAGTAATTATCATACCTATAAATATAGAACCCGGTACTTTTTTAGTGTATAAAATAACGGTAATAACAATACCAAATATTGCTAATAATACTGGTGCTTTCGTTAAATGCCCTAGGGTAACTAATGTTGAATCATTTTTCACAATAATTCCTGAACTTTGTAAACCTACAAAGGTTATAAACAGCCCTATTCCAGCAGAAACAGCCATCTTCATTTGATAAGGTATTGCGTTAATAATTATTTCCCTTAATCCGGTTACTGTTAATATTGCAAAGAATATACCTGAGAATAGAACGCCAGTTAATCCGACTTTCCATGGTATCCCCATTGTAAGAACTACTGTAAATGCGAAAAATGCATTTAATCCCATGCCAGGTGCTAATGCTATAGGGTATTTTGCTATGAGTCCCATAAATAGCGAACCTACAAACGCAGCTAAAGCAGTCGCAACAAAAATGGCTCCCTGATCCATTTTCATATCTTCAGATACACCTTTGACTCCTGCTAGGCTTAATACTTGAGGGTTTACAGCTAGTATGTACGCCATTGATAAAAACGTAGTGATACCACCTAAAATTTCTTTTTTAAAGTTAGTACCATGTTCATCGAACTTGAAGTATTTTTTCACGGCTAATGCTCCTTTTTTTGAAATACTTAATAAGTTTAATACCAAATCTCTAAAATGACAATACTAAATACGAACTTTAGTTATATTCTTTTTCCTTTTGTTCGAATTTATTTATAATTTTAGATTTTTCAAAGCATCTTTGAACGGATTATTGTCTAATTCTTCTTGTTGATTCATGTATTTCTTCATTTCTTTTTTAGAAACTTTACCGCTTGATTTTTCTTTCATACGTTTATCCATTTGAGCTTGCGTTTCTGAATGACCACATGTACATCTATATGTCGCATCCTTACCTTTACCAAATAAAGTCATTTTCTTTTTACAGTTAGGACAACGTGCATTTGTTTTTCTTTGGACATTTTTCTTTGTTTTACAAGATGGATCTTGGCATACCAACATTTGTCCATTTTTAGTTTTAACTTTAATCATAAATTTGCCACAAGTAGGACATTCTGTTGTAGTTAAATTATCATGTTTATATTTTTGTTCGCTATTCTTAATTGTGTTCACTACTTCTGTTGTTAATTCTTTCATTTCTTTTATAAACTGCTGTTTATTATATTTACCTTTTTCAATAAGCAATAATTTTTCTTCCCATTCAGCAGTTAATAATGGTGATGTTAATTTTTGAGGTGCTAATTCTAAAATTTGTTTACCTTTTGAAGTTACTTTAATTTTACCATCTCTTGATTCTATTGCATTCATATTAAATAGTTTTTCAATGATATCCGCACGTGTCGCAACAGTTCCAATACCGCCTGTTTCCTTCAGAGTATGTGCATGTTTTTTATCCTTAAGTTGAATATAGTTTTGAGGATTTTCCATCGCTTTTAATAATGTTCCTTCATTAAAATAGTCAGGTGGTGTTGTTTGATGATCATTAATTTTAGAATTTGAGACAGTGACGACTTGATTGTTTTTAAAAGGATGTTGAGTAACAACTGATTGCTCATTTTCTTTTAAAGCCTTATACCCTAATTGTTTTGTAACTTTTTCTTGTAATACAAATTGATAACCATTAACAGTTAAGTGTACTTTAATACTTTCATATTCATAAGGAGGCATTAAACTTTCTAGAAATCTTTCTACAATAAGCATATAAATTTTACTTTCTCTATTACTTAATTGTGAAAAATCAGGTCTTATCTCAGTAGGTATAATAGCATGGTGATCTGAAACCTTTTGATCATTAAATATATGCATTTTAGCGGAATATGACTTTCCTATTAAATTACGAACACTTTCTTTATAGTCTGTAGCTAATAAGGCTTGTAATCTTTCTTTTATTGTAGAAACCATATCTGCAGTTAAATAATTGGAATCTGTACGTGGATACGTTACTAATTTATGTCTTTCATATAAATTTTGTAACGTATTTAGTGTCTCTTTGGTCCCCATTTTAAATCGATTATAAGCGTCTTGTTGTAGATCAGTTAAATTATAAAGTGGCTTAGGAAATGTTTTCTTAATTTTAGATTCAACTTTTTCTATATTACCTTGCTGTTTATTTATTTGATTCATAATATTTTTTAATTCTTGTTGGTCAGTAATTCTTTGTTGTTTTGAAACATAATTAAATTCAAAACCATCCACTATAGCTGTAAGAGTGTAATAGGTTTGTGGTTTAAATTGATTAATTTCATTTTGACGAGATTGTACTAGTTGAATTGTTGGCGTCTGTACGCGTCCAAGTGATAACTGTGCATCATATTTTGTTGTTAATGCTCTAGTTGCATTAATACCAACCACCCAATCCGCTTCACTTCTAGCTAAAGCTGCTTCATATAAATGTTGATATTGTCTTCCATCTTTCAAGTGGTTAAATCCATCTTGGATTGCTTTTTTAGTTACTGAACTAATCCATAATCGTTTGATTGGCTTTTTATTTCCCACTTTATCTAAAATCAATCTTGCTACAAGCTCTCCTTCTCTTCCTGCATCAGTAGCAATTATAATTTTATTCACATTCTGGTTAAGTATTAGTGATTTTACAGTCTTAAACTGTTTACTAGTTTTACCTATAACTATTGTTTTCATATGTTTTGGAATTATTGGTAAGTCTTCAAGTTTCCATTCTTGATATTTCTTATCATATTGTTCTGGCGTTGCATTAGTCACTAAATGTCCTAATGCCCAAGTAACAATATATTGATTATTTTCATAATAGCCATTTCTTTTTTGATTGATATTGAGCGCATTTGCAATATCTCGAGCTACTGATGGTTTTTCCGCTAAAATTAATGATTGCATGAGTTATAGTTCCCTTTCTATATTTAATACATTTTAAGTTTATGTTTGATTAATTTGCTTTAAGAATAGTTACCTTAATTGTAACATGTACGTATATATATTAACTTTCATTTCAATGCAATTACTCATATAATTAAATTAATAAATACGGTACGGAGGTAAGAACATGGATATTATTCAGTTGAAGGACCCTAAAAAAATAAAAGCTTTTATTGAAACTGCTGATTACCAAGTAACTTCCTATTTATATAAAATACCTCAACAATTTGCAGAATTTGATCATTTATTAGAAGAAGCAATTAAAACTCCTGGCGCTTTTGCCATTTCTGATAATAATCAAATAAAAGCATTAATCATTGCGATTTCTTATGAAACGCATAAGTTTAAGATAATTGGCCCTTTTATAGAGCCAAATTTTGACGTCACTCCACAGTTATTTCAAAACCTATTCAATGCAATGACAGAAAATCAACCTGATAATGCTATATATAACTTTTCATTTGAAGAAAGCGTTCAAACTTATAAACCTTTTATTAAGCAAATAAAAGCAAGTTATAATTTTACTGACTATTATTTAGAGGCACATCAAGATATTGGTGAATTAGATAATGAACAAAATATCATAGAATATCAAAAAGGTTTCCATAGAGCATTTGCAAAAATGCATCATAAGACATTTAAACATGATGCAATGGAAGCAAATGATATTGTTAATACATTAGATGGAAATAATAAGCTATTTCTTTTTGTAAGCGAAGGACTTTTAAAAGGTTATTTATATCTACATGTTAATCCTCAAAAATCTAAAGCAGAAATTAAATATTTCAGTTCTCACATAGATTATCGAATGAAAGGAATTGCTTTTGATTTATTGGAATATGCTTTGCATTACGCTTTTTCTCATTATGAACTGCATAAAGTTTATTTTAAAATTCGAAACAAAAATAGTAAGCTCGTAGAACGTTTTAATGAACTTGGATTTACTACTAATTATGAATATAAAAAGTATAAATTAGAACCACAATACATTCATGAAAATGTTAATAATCCAGAAACTTAATTATTGATTAAACTTAGGAGTAGGACTGAAATAATAATTTTCCAAAATTTATTTCTGTCCTACTCCCCTTTTTACTTTTCTAAAATAAGCCGATGTTTTTTACTATTCAACTTAATTGTTTTAGAATTAACTTCAAGTGTTATTAAAGGGGAAGCACTTAATTCGTTTATTTAGGAGAGTGAGAAACATATGCAGTTTCTTGATATTTTAATAGCATTATTACCTGCACTATTTTGGGGTAGTGTTGTAATAATCAATGTATTCGTAGGTGGAGGCCCCTATAATCAAATTAGAGGTACTACTTTAGGCGCGCTCATTGTTGGTATTATTTTATTACTAACAGGTAATGCAGCATTTGATGATTTAACTGTTATTATTGTTGGATTATTCTCAGGTGCATTATGGGCATTTGGTCAAGGTAACCAATTAAAATCTGTTAATTTAATTGGTGTTTCAAAAACAATGCCAATTTCTACTGGTATGCAATTAGTTGGTACTACTTTATTTAGTGTTATATTCCTAGGCGAATGGAGCACAATGATACAAGTCGTATTCGGACTGATTTCTATGGTCTTATTAGTTTCAGGTATCGCATTAACATCATTAAAAGCTAAAAATGAAGGTAAATCAAATGATCCTGAATTTAAAAAAGCAATGGGTATCCTTCTTATTTCAACAGTAGGTTATGTTGGCTATGTCGTGTTAGGAGACATATTCAATGTAAGTGGTACAAAAGCACTATTCTTCCAATCTGTTGGTATGGCTATTGGCGGTTTCATTCTTTCAATGAATCACAGAACGTCTATCAAGTCTACTGCCCTCAATTTAATTCCTGGTATTGTATGGGCAATTGGTAACTTATTTATGTTCTATTCTCAACCTAAAGTAGGTGTTGCAACTAGTTTTTCATTATCTCAATTATTAGTTATCGTATCTACACTTGGTGGCATTTTTATTTTAGGAGAGAAAAAAGACCGTCGTCAGATGATGGGTATTTGGTCAGGTATCATACTCATCATTATTGCAGCAATTATTTTAGGTAACCTAAAATAAAACATTTTTAGGAGGCATTTCCATGTTTAAAGAATTAGAAAATAAAGTTGTTATCATTACAGGAGCTGGTAGTGGTATTGGTAAGTCTTTTGCAGAAAATTTTGGTAAAGCCAAAGCAAAAGTCGTACTTAACTATCGTTCAGATAAACACGATGAATCATTACAAGAATCTGTAAATATCATCAAACAAGCTGGTGGAGATGCGTTACTCGTTCAAGGAGATATGGCTAAAGAAGAAGATGTCATTAATTTAATCAATCAATCTGTAGACCATTTCGGTACTTTAGATATCATGATTAACAATGCTGGTTTTGAAAAAGCAACACCATCGCATGAAATGACGATTGAAGAATGGCAAAAAGTGATAGATATCAACTTAACAGGTGCGTTTATAGGTTCACGTGAAGCAGTAAAACACTTTAGAAAAGAAGATAAGAAAGGTGTTATTATTAATACTTCAAGTGTTCATGATACTATTCCATGGCCAAATTATGTTCACTATGCTTCAAGTAAAGGTGGATTAAAATTAATGATGGAAACCATGTCAATGGAATATGCACAATATGGAATTCGTATTAATAATATATCCCCTGGAGCTGTTGTTACTGAACATACTAAAGAAAAATTCTCTGATCCAAAAACTCGTGAGGAAACATTAGAAATGATTCCAGCTAGAGAAATTGGAGATGCTCAAGATATCGCTAATGCTGCATTATTCTTAGCATCAGACTTAGCTAGTTATATCCACGGAACTACTATTTATGTAGATGGTGGTATGACAAACTATCCAGCTTTCATGGGAGGTAAAGGCTAAGTCAAACAATAAACCATGCAATTTTCATGTGTAACATACATTAAATTAATGTAGTGTGTACTCATGAATTGCATGGCTTTTTATATATAAATAACTATTTCTATTTATTATGAAACAAAGAACGCTTGATAAACATATATAATAACAATACTTATAACAATTGATAAATTAGTTACCATCCCTATTAAGGGTAGTGTTTTATATTTGAATTGTATTGAATAAGGAATAATTGCCACACCAACTGGTAATAACCATGTGATAAGCAATGTCGTTTTAATCATCTGATCGGAAACTGGTAAGAAGAAATATACAATTAATCCAGCAATAAGACCAATTCCATAATGAAGAGAAAGATATTTGATTGCTGCAGGTAAATAAGCTTTTTCAATAGTAAAGTTCAACATTACGCCTAATAAAATCATAGATAGTGGCATATTAGCTTTTCCTAAAATTGAAAAGAAATCAATAGACACTTTAGGTAAATGAATATTCGCCATATTAAGTATAAACATAACAATATAAGTAACCAGTGGTACAGATTGAATTAATTTCTTAACTAAGAATTTAAAATTGAATTGGTCACTTCCCTCACTAAAGTAACTTCCAACAAAGTAAGTGAGACCAAACATAATAACTGCGCCACCAATATCAACCATGCCAAAATAAACCATTCCCTTACTTGGCCATATAGCATCTACTAATGGATAAGCAAATAATCCAATATTCATAGCTCCAATCATCATACCAACAGAACCACGCATTTGATTATCGTATTTACGGAAACTCCAAATAACAATTATTTTTGCGACAACACCGTAGATAATCATCATAATAGGCAAAATAGAAAATGATAGGTTTAAATCAGCTTTATTTAAATTCACGATAACTAAAGAAGGTAAAGTCACATTTAATACTATTGTTGAAAGCACTTGGCTATCTGTTGCTTTCAAATAATTAATACGCTTTAAAAAATAGCCTAAAGCAATTAAAAGAATGATCATTACAAATTGTTCTGTCATATTAGCCCTTCTTTCACGTATCTCAACACTTTCAATTGATAACTTTAACACATTTGCTATAAATTTTAGAACTAGTTTGTTTCATGCTATAATTTAATCATACTTTAATTTAAGGAGCGATTGTATAATGGATTTAGAAAGTAAATTAACAGAACTAAAATATGATTATACTAGACTACAAGGTGACTTAGAAAAGCGCGAGTCATTAAATCAAAATATCGATCCTTTAGTCAATCAGCTTGAAGAAATTGAGAAAGAAATGGCCAATGTAAGAAAGCAAATAAATGAACAATAATTAATTACATGTCACAATTTAACTACATTTCTTTAGACATCCTAGTCATAAGTATGTGAACGTGCTAATATATATTCGGAAAAGAAAGGATGTCAACTCATGAAATTATACTTAATTTTATTGCCTTTACTATACTTAATTGTAAGTTACATAAGTATATTCAAGATGAATTCAATTTTCACTAGAATTTTAAGAATCATAATGGGTATATTATTGTTATTTGTTGTAGCAATTACAACGATGCAGTTCCCTAGTGAGAACTGGTGGGTATTTATAGTGTTGCTACTTTTAGTTGGAAATGTAGAAGTTACTGCATTTAAAACACTTAAGAATGATGATAAAGGCGTTAATATTTTAAATATATTATCAATCGGTTTGTTCGTGATTTATATCATTCTAACTTTAATTTTATACTAAAGTAAAAAGCATCATTCCTTTTTGAAGGAATGATGCTTTTTTAATTATTTTCTGTTTAGTTTACGATAAATTTTATCTTTAATTGTGAATAAAATTTCGTAAATTACTGGAACAACAACAAGCGTTAATATTGTTGAAGATATTAGTCCTCCAATAACAGTTGCTGCCATTCCTTTAGATATTAAGATAGAACTATCTTCACCAAATAACAACGGTACTAAAGCACCTATAGTTGCTATTGCTGTCATTAATATAGGACGAATTCTCGTTCCTCCCGCTTCAATTAAAGCAGTTTTCATATCCATGCCTGATTTTTCATTATTAATAACTCTGTCTATCAATACAATGGCATTTGTAACAACGATACCAATTAACATCAACATACCAATTAAACTAGGTACTGAGATAGTTTCACCTGTAATCACAAGTGATAATACAACCCCTATAATTGTAAATGGTAATGAGAATAAAATAGTGAATGGTGCTAATCCACCTTTAAATGTAATTACTAAAATGAGATACACTATAATTATTGCTGCTAACATAGCTATTGCAAGTTGAGATATAGCAGAGTTGATGTCATCAGTTGCGCCTCCAACATTCACTTTTACGCTATGTGGTTTATCAATTTTATTAATTTTAGACATTACTTTTTGTGAAGTACCACCTACATCACTTGTCGTAATCTTACCTGAAACTGTAGTTGAATAGTCACCATCTTCTTGAGTCAATTTACTTGGTGTAGTTGATTTTTCGAGACTAGCAATTTCACTTAATTTAATTGAACCACCTGTTGGTTTTTTTAATTTAATATTTTCTAATTTACTTTGTGACCAATCAGTTTGCTTGTTTTGTTTTACTTTAACATCTATTTTCTTACCGTTTTCTTTAACTGTCGTAATTGTTTTTTCTGGTAAGTTTTCATTTAAATTCATCGCAAGCTGACTAGCTGATATTCCATTATCTGCCGCTTTATTTTGATCGACTTTTACTTCATATTGGTCATATGTTTGTGATAAATCTGATTTAACATTATTGATACCTTTTACATCTTTCATAATACTTTCAATTTTATGAACTGTACCTTTAATAGCATCTGTTGATGGACCTTTAACTGTCACTTCAATAGAATCATTTCCAGCACCAGTACCTAAATCTTGGTTCTTCCATTGACCAGGATGTTTAAATGAATCAACATGTTTTAATACTTTATTTGGCTCTTCTTCAAAGTTTGGCGTATCTTTATCATAATCTACCATCAACGCCATACTATTTGTACTACCAGTAGGATCAGATGGTGTTGGCCCTCCTACAGAATATTGAACAGTGTTAACTTTATCTTTAGATTTTAAATACTTTTGAACTTGTTCACCATGTTCAAGCACTGATTTTTCAGTTTCACCTGGTTTAGGCGTATAAGTTAACGCCATGAATTTATTATCTCCTGATGAAATATAACTTGTGCCTAATTTTGCAGCACCTAAGCCAATACTTCCAGCTAGTAATACAATACTAATTATGATGACGATCCACTTATGATTAAGTGACCAATTTAATACCTTTTGATATCCCTCACTGACTACTCCATGCTTTTGTTTTTGAGGTTTAGTTTGGATTCCTTTTCTAAATAACGTAGAACCTAGTGCAGGAACTACTGTGATTGAAACTAATAATGAAGCTAATAAACTGAATGTAATTGCGAGTGCGAATGGTCTGAACATTTCACCAACAGACCCTGACACAAATGCTAATGGTAAGAACACAATAATAGTAACCAATGTTGAAGATAGTATTGGTTTAAACACTTCAGTTGTTGCGTTTATGATTAATGAATCACCTTTGAGTTGTTCATTTTTATCAGATAAACGTCTATATATATTCTCAACCACAACGATAGAATCATCTATCACTCGTCCAATAGCTACTGTTAATGCCCCTAAAGTCAATATATTTAGTGACACATTAGATAATTTCAATGCTGCGAGTGCAATTAATATTGACATTGGTATTGAAACGACTGAAATAGCTGTTGTTCTTATATTTCTTAAGAATAACAATATAACTACGATAGCTACGATTGTTCCTAATGCTGCTTTTTCAATCATTGTATATAAAGAATCTTCAATTGGTTTAGCAGTATCCATCGTTTTAATAGCTTTCATTTCGCTATTATTTTTTTCAAATTCATCTACTTTTTTCTGTACATCTTTTGCAACTTGAACGGTATTAGCATCTTGAGCCTTAGTTATTTGTAAATTTACCGCATCTTTTCCATTCGTTTTCGAAATGGATGTACGTTCATCACCAACCGTAACATTAGCTACGTCTTTTAATTTAAATGAAGGCATAGAGCCTGATGAACTTTGTTTAGAACTGCCAGCGGACGCTGATGATTGATCAGATGGCATTAAGCTGTCGCTCTCTCCATCGTCGCTGCTATCACTACTTTGTCCTTGTCCGGCAATAGTTGCAGGGATTTTTAAGTTTTTCAGTGCATTGACTGATGTAAACTGTCCATCGACAACGATAGATTTGTCAGTATCTCCAAATTGGAAAAGCCCTAGCGGTGTTTCTCGAGTCGCTGTTTTTAAGTAGTTTTCGACATCATCTGCTGTAACACCTTTTTCATCAAGTTCTTTTTGCTTGAACTTTAATGTTACTTCACGATTTGTTTGTCCATTTAATTGGGCGTTTTGAACACCATCAATGGTTTGCAATTTCGGAATAAGTTGTTGGTTCAATTTTTTAGTTACTGATTTTAAATCATTATCTTTATCTGTTAAAGAATAAGCTACGATAGGAAATGCATCCATAGAATTTCTTGTTAATTCAGGATCACTGACCCCGTCTTTGAATTTAATTTTATCAATTTCTTTTTTTAACTGTTCCTCAGCTTTATCCATGTCCGTATCATTATTATATTCAACAGTTACAATTGAAGCATTTTGGATAGATTCAGTTTTAACGCTTTTAACATAAGCCATCGATCTAACTTGACTATCTATTTTACTGCTAATCTCATCTTGAGTAGTTTGTGGTGTGGCACCAGGCATTGTTGTTTGAACTGAGATCATAGGATTCTCTACGTCCGGTAATAATTCAAGTTTTAACTTGGCACTAGCATACACCCCTCCTAAAATAACGAGTAATACCATCAAGAATATTGCGAACTTATTGCCTAAAGAAAATTGCAATAACTTTTTGATCATATAATTAGTGTCCCCTTTTATCAATTTATATATAGTGCTATATTCTATTACTTAAAAAAATGATTCTAAAAAAATCTGAACGTTCTTTATTTATAGAATCGTTCAGATAATAAAAAATCTATTTACGTTTTAATTTTCGTGATAGTTTAATTTTAGCTTTTGTTAATTTTGGTTTAACTTGTTCAATAAGTTGGTAAAGTGGTTGATTTAAAACATAATCAAATTCACCAATTTTTTCACTTAAGTAAGTTCCCCATACTTTTTTAAATGTCCATAATCCATAATGGTCTGAATCTTTGTCTGGATTATTATCAGTTCCACCAAAATCATATGTTTTAGCTCCGTGATCACGAGCATATTTCATCATAGTATATTGCATATGATGATTAGGTAAGAAATCTCGGAAGTCATTAGATGAAGCGCCATATAAGTAATAAGATTTACTACCTGCAAACATTAATAATGCACCTGATAAATAAATACCTTCTGGATGTTCTTTTTCAAGTCTTAATAAATCATCTTTTAAATCTTGAGATTTTTTAATTTTATTATTAGCATCATTGATTTTATTTAGTGTTTTTTTATCTTGCTTTTTATTTTGAAGTTTTTCAATTTCATTTTCTAATTCTTTAATTTCTGAATTCACTGTTTCAAGCACTGGTTTTGGTTCTAATTTAACTAAGAACAATTCTGCATCGCCATCTTCATGTAATGCATCATATATATTTTCAAAGTAACTAATATCTCTAGTTAAGAATCCATCTCGTTCTCCTGTAATTTGCATTAAATGTGCGAATGTTTTTAATCCTTCTCTACCAGCTCTTTCAACTTTCGTACCTCTTTTTAATGCTAATCTCACTTTAGAGCGATTTCGTCTTTCAAAACTTTGAATAATGTCTTCATCAGATTTATCAATTGGTGTGATCATTGTCATTCTTGGTTGAATATAATCTTTAGATAAACCTTCTTTAAATCCTTTATGCTTAAATCCTAAATTACGTAAATTTTTCAATGCTTCAGCACCGTGTTCTACTTCAACGTCTGGATCTATTTTAATTGCGTAAGCTTTTTCTTCTTTAGCTACTTTTTTCGCTTCTTCTAATAATTGTGATAATGCTTCTTTATTATCGTAATCAGTTACAAATCCTCTAGATACATAACATAATGTAAATGGTAGTTTCGGAATTTTTTTGAATAATAATTGTCCAACGCCCTTAATTTCACCATTTTCACCTATCGCAATTCTTCTTGAATACCATCCAGTCAATTTCTTAGTTTCTGCCCATTTCGTAAGTTGCAGTAAATCGCCATTTGGATGAGATTTTACAAATGCGTCATGTTCTTGATTAGTGATATTCATCTTTTCCATGGTTTATAATATCTCCTTTTTATTAACAATAACTATAATTATACAACGTCTATCTATGAGTGTCGATAAAACACATAAATGAATCTACAACAACATTAAAAACATGTTCTTTAATTCCTATAAGTTATTTTATTTCAGCTAAATAATTTTTAAAGCAGTTTTAAAATTGGTATAATAAAACACTAAAATTCTTACGAAAGAGGTGTTCAAATTGCGTCCAACGCTATTAATTTTATTTATCATCTTAAACGCTCTTATCATTGTCATTAGTTTGAATAATGATTTAACAGTCCAATATTTTAGCTTAAGAGTCATACTGGCTGCATTTAGTTTCGTTTTATCATTGTTCTTTTTACTTATTAGAACAACTCAATTTAGCATGTATTTAAGTATTACTTCGATTACTATTGTAGTTGTCCATATCGCCATTATCATACAAAGTGCTTATACTTATCTATATTGATTATTAGGTTCAAAACGATATTTTGCACCTCTTATATATATTGAATATGGTGATGTTGCCACAGCGTCTTTAAACACGACAGTGTGATAACCAGATTCTTTACCCTCTTCAATTCTAAAGTACATTTGATCTTCCTTTAAAATTAAATCAGTGTATTTATCAGTTTCATTTACAACTTGCATATCAAACCAATTTTGCCAGTTTTGTACTGTCTTTTCTCGTTGACTAGTAGTAACTATTATCATCTCTATAGAGAATTGGGTTTGATATAAAGGTTCTAACTGTGCATCTCGATTAGCTTCACCTTGATCCCATTGTATGAAAAATGGTGGTTTAACCATATAACTAGGATCAGCAATATATAAAAGTCGCCAAGTTATCTTTTCACCTTTTTTAGTTTCTCTCTCCATATTTACTGGACCAATAACTTCTATATTACGTTCTTTCAGTGTTTGCTTAATAGCGTCTATATTATTTGTTCTTAAACAAATGGTTTTGAATCCTTGTTTAAAATGATCTTGAGCTATTTTAGTAGCAAATGATACTCTTCCCTCTTCAGTTTTAGCTAATTTCTGCAATTTTTCTTGATCTTCTACATCTAAAAATTCTATGTAATTTCCATTTATATACGATAACTTATTAAATGTTCCAAATTTATTGTGTTTTCCACCTGAATGCAACGTGATAAGGTTACCTGGAAACTTAAATTGCTCTAATTGATCAATATAATGAATGATATGATCAAATTTCAAATCCATCTTTTTGTCCCCTTTTTATTCATTTCTCAGTTCTTATTTTAACAAAATTGGAAGTATTATACTTCTAAAAACTTACTTTAAATTGGTATTGAAAAATATTGCTTTTAGTTTTATAATGAATCTTGCGTTTCAAAAAGGTTAGCTAAGCTAACTAAATTATAAATTTTGAGGTGTGCTCATGATTAACAACAAATTTTTCAATAGTTTTATTAGTATTTATCGACCTTATATTAAATTAACTCAGCCTATATTAGAACGACATAACATTCATACTGGCCAATGGCTCGTTTTAAAGGATATTGCGCAATTTCAACCAACGACCTTAGTTAATATATCTTATCGTCGTGCTATAGAAAAACCGACTGCTAGAAAATTTATTAAAGTTTTACTCGAAAGAGAATTAATTTCTTATACTACTGGAAATGATAAACGACAAAAATGGTTAAGTTTAACTGAAGAAGGTCGACAATTTTTTGAAACTATCAATAAAGAGATAAATGAAATACAGGATGAAATTATTGAAAAATCTGGTATAAATGAGCAACAACTGACAGAAATTACTAATTCAATGTCAATTATTTATGAAACAATACTAAAGGAGAGTCAAGAATGAGTGAAACTTTATCTATTAAAGCACCTATCTTTACTAAACGCTTCAATCTTAATTTCATCATAAATTTTTTCGTGTACTTATGTATGTATTTATTGATTGTAGTCATCGCAGGCTATAGTAAATCTGAATATCATGCATCTGATAGTTTAGCTGGACTAGTCGTGGGGTTATTTATTGTGGGATCATTAATTGGTCGTTTTGGAACGGGTAAATATGTAAATACATTTGGTCCTAAAAAGATTTTAATGTTTGGTCTTTTCTGTCTTGTGATAACTCAAGCATTGTATTTTATTCCTGGTAATATTTATTTCTTAATGTTTGTACGTTTAATCAACGGTATTGCAACTGCAATTGCTACAACAGCAACTGGTACTATCGCAGCTTATGTCACACCACAAACACGTAAAAGTGAAGGCATTAGCTTATTTTCACTAAGTTTAGTTTTAGGTACAGCTGTTGGTCCTTTCTTTGGTATTTTGTTACTGAATGCATTTTCTATCACCTTACTATTTACGTTATGTATTGTGTTAGGCATTTTAGGACTTATCTTATCCTTATTTATTAATATTGATTTTAACCCTACGAATAAAGAACAAAATTCCACAAGTTCAAATGGCTTTAGTATTCATAATTTCATCGCTAAAGAAGCTGTACCAGTTGCAATTGTTATGTTATTAGTTGGTGTTACTTATGCAGCGATATTAACGTACTTACAAGCTTTTGCTGAGCAACGTGATTTAGTCAGTGCGGCTAGTTACTTCTTTATTTTCTACGCAGTGGCTTCTTTAGTTACACGCCCTATTGCCGGTCGTTTAATGGATAGTAAAAATGAAAATGTAGTCGTTTACCCTTCATTTATTGCTCTTATACTAAGTTTCATTTGTTTAATGTTTAGTTTTAATAGTGGATTATTATTACTTTCTGGTGTATTACTAGGTATTGGTTACGGTAACCTTTCTTCATCAATGCAAGCTATTTCAATTAAAGTATCACCTTCATTTAAGTATGGCTTAGCTACATCAACTTACTTTATCGGATTAGATGTTGGTATTGGCTTCGGTCCTTCATTCTTAGGTTTATTTACACATATGATTTCATATAGTCAAATTTATGGAGCAATGACTATTTTAGGCATTCTAACTACAATTGTATATTTCTTTGTTCATGGTAAAAAAGTTAAAAACACATATTCATATGAATAGTAGTTACTACAAATAAATTAAAAAGCTAGAGACATCACATTAAAGATGATGTCTCTAGCTTTTATTTTTTATATTTAGTTTGCAATACTAATTGCTTCGATTTCGTTTATCATTTTATCCATTAATTTCTTTTGCTTTGCGTTAAAGAAGTAGTAAACTTGTCGCTCATCTGTTTCTGAACGTAATTTTGAAATAAGTTCTTTTTTATAAATCTTACGGATAATCACATCAATTTTACTTGTGTCCCATAACATTTCAAAATGTAACGTATCTCTTAATTCTTTACCACTAATCTTCTCACCTTCAAAGACTTTGTATAAAACGACAAATTCTTCAATTGAAGTGCGATAAGATGTTTTTAACCAGTGCTTAAGTTGACTTAGTTCTCTTTCAGATGCAATAAACCCTTGTACTTTATTATTCATATTAAAATGCCTCCTATGTTGATTCTTAGATGTTATGTTTGTATTGTACAATTAAATTGCTTAACTTTATTATATAACATAGTAAGCATTTTATCTATTACAAATATTAAATTTAAGTCTAAATTTTGTTTAGAAATTCAACATTTTAAAGTACATGTTTAATAGTGAAAAGTATATAAAAGTTATTGTATTGAAATGACGAGACACATATAATCTATAAAAGATTTTATGATTGTATAAATATGACTCTATTTTTCTACTTATTTAAATTAAAATTTAATACTATCCACCAATATAATTCATATTAATCTTATTACGTTTTCTATTTTTTACTGTTTGTTCTGTTCGTTCATCTGAATATCGATCATCTCTAATGTGCCAAAGTGCTTTAAATTGCTCTAATAATTCCTCATCTGTTGCACCAGAGCGCATAAAGTTCTTAACATCAAATCCTTCTACATCTGCAAATAAACATCCGTAAAATTTACCATCTGAGGATAAACGGGCTCTCGTACATGTTGAACAAAATGATTGAGATACACTAGTTATAAGTCCAAACTTCACTTGATTATCTTTGTGACGATAGTATTTAGCTACCTCTCCAAAATATTTAGGTTCTACAGGCTCAACTTCAAAATGTTGTTCAACCATATTTAACATTTCATCTTTACTCACTACTTTGCTAAAGTCCCAGCCATTGTCATTACCGACATCCATAAATTCAATAAATCTTATTTCAATAGCTTTATCTTTAAAATATTCAATCATAGGTATGATTTGATCATCATTCACGCCTTTTTGAATAACGACATTCACTTTAACTTGTAAACCAATCGAAATCGCATAATCAATCTGTTCTAATATTGTAGAAGCTTTAATATTTCTATTATTAATTGCTTGAAAGACTTCATCGTCAATAGCATCTAAACTCACGTTAATACGTCTAAGGCCTGCATTATATAAATTTTGACCATGTTTTTTTAAAAGTAATCCATTAGTAGTCATACCTATATCTTCAATGCCTTCTATTTGATTCAGTTGCTCAATGAGTTGGTAAAGATTTCTTCTTAATAATGGTTCCCCACCTGTTATTCTTATCTTTTTAACTCCTAAATGAGCATACAATCTAGCAATTCTGACCATTTCATCAAAAGACAATAATTCATCTTTAGGTAAAAAGACAAAATCATCGCCAAATATTTCTTTTGGCATGCAATAATCACATCTGAAATTACATCTATCTGTGACTGATAATCTTAAGTCTCTTATCGGGCGACCAAGTTTATCTTTAATTTGCTCCACCATAATGGACCCTCCTTATTGATCTAACTGTTGTTTTAAAGTGTCCAAATCTTGTTGAGAGTTGATATTATAATACCAATATGACGGTGCATCGATGTCTTCTACATTAATCCAATCTACATTCATTTCTTCATACAGTTTCTTAAAACTATAATCATCAGAATTCAAAATTTGTTCAATTACATTTTTCGTTTTAGGACTATAAAAACCAATCGTCGGAATCATATATCCATTTGACTTAACCGTTGCTATATCTATTTGATCTTCAATAAGATGAGACATCATAAATTGATATAGTTGATTTATGGCTTTTTCGTTTATCATCGGAGTATCAACTGACACTACGAAAAACAATTCTTCATCCGGGTATTGTTCCATCACTGACAATATGCCTGCTAGCGGTCCTTTTCCTTTATAATTGTCTTTATCTACAACTATATTTTGATATTTAAATTCATTTTTAAGTTGACTATTCGTACTAATAATAATGTCATTAAACATATTTGTTGATTTAAGTACATTCACTATTCGCTGATAAAACATTTGTCCGTCAACTGAAGCAAATGCTTTGGGACGCCCAAATCGACTTGATTGGCCTCCAGCGAGTATAATTGCTTTCATTTATTTATCCTCCACTCACTGGTGGAATGAGTGCTACAGTATCACCAGGTTCAATCTTATCAGTTAATTTAACGAATTCTTCATTAACTGCAATTTGAAATTGCTTATGTGCCATTTCTGGATAATGTTCAACAATCATCACTTTAAACGCTTCTACAGTTAAAGGATCTGAAACATCTATTGTTTCTGACTGTTGATTAGCTATATCTTTTAATTCTGCAAAGTAAAGTACTTCCAATTTATTTCCTCCCATTAGCTTCATCATAGTCGCCTTTTTGATGGCCTTGCCATTCAGCACCATCTTCCCATATCTCTTTTTTCCATATTGGTACTATTTCTTTAATTCGTTCTATGGCATATTCATTCGCACGATATGCATTTTTACGATGAGGAGACGATACTACAATTAAGACAGCTATATCTGATATCTCAAGAGGACCAATTCTGTGTACTATAGTTGTTATAGTACCTGGCCATTTTTGTTCTATTTCTTGACCTATTTGAGCCATTTTCTTTTCAGCCATTGGAATATAAGCTTCATATTCTAAATACTCAGTTTTTACTCCTTTAGTCCATTCACGAACATGTCCAGTGAACGTCACCATTGCACCTTGATGTTCGTTTAGTGTAAATGCACGATATGGCTCTATTTGAATTGGTTCTTTAACGATTTCAAATTGTTTCATTACACTCAATCCTTATGTGTCACTTTATTTATTAACCATTCATCAAATAATTGATAAGCATTAGGTTCATTTAATTTTATCTTATAACATACATTGTTTAAATGATTTAGCTTTTGCAATTGTGATTCACTGTTATAAACTATGATTTTTTCATATTTTTCATCCTTAAAACCTTCAACTAAAATGATGTCATAATCAATTGTAACAGAGTCTTTAATAATCTTTGAAAGGCTTTGTTCATTAATTCTAGTTACAGTCTGTCTATATTCATGCCCTTGTATAATGCTTTGGTCCGCACCTGATTCAAAGTGTTTCATATGATCCACATGTTGTCCTTGTAACTCAATATCCGAACCAGTATGCCCATGATGTTTTATTGTCGCAACTTTTAACTCTATAGATTTTAATTTATTAACTGCATGCATCATGAGTGTTGTTTTTCCAGAATTTTTAAATCCGACTATTTGAAGAATCATATATTCAATTCCTCTTCATAAGCAGATGATTCTGTAAGTATAACGTCTACTAGGTGTCCTTTTTTAAACCCTCGTGTTCCTCCTGGCAACATAATCATTGAATTTGAATGAGCAATAGCGACTACTGCACCTGATTTATTAAATCCAGATGGAACAACTGTAGCGCCAGCAGATGTAAATGTAGCTTTAGCACGTATAAATCTAGTAAATGGATTAGCTTTAGTAAAATCTTCCATTAATGTAGCTTTAACAATTTGAGGATAAACTGCATTAGCGTTCATCATTTGATTAATTGCTGGTTTTACAAACAATTCAAATCCTGTGAAACATGCTGAAGGATTACCAGACAAACCAAATAAATATTTATTATTAGCAACTGCAACAGTTGTTACACTTCCAGGTCTCATTGCAACTTTATTAAATAATACTTCTGCATGTAGTGCTTGATAAATTTCAGGTAAGTAGTCAAAATCTCCGACAGATACGCCACCTGTAGTAATAACAATGTCATGTTCATTCATCGCTTTTTTAACGACTTCAATACTACTTTGTAAATCATCTTGCTGAATTTGATAAGTACCTACTTTTAATCCAAATTGTTCAGCTAATGCTTTAATCATCGGACCGTTTGAGTTTCTAATTTTACCAGGTTGAAGCTCATCTTCCACTTCTAGTAACTCACTACCTGTCGCAATAACAGCTATACTTGGTTTCTTCCATACTTCAATATCTGTATAACCATATGTTGCTAATACAGCTATAGCTCCTGGATTGATTTGTTGTCCTGCTTTCAAAACAAGGTCTCCAGTCTGTGTTTCTTCACCTTTCAATGAAACATTTTCATGTTGTTCAAATGTCTTTCTAATTGAAAACGTATCTTCTTGTTGTACAGTTTGTTCAAACATGACAACTGCATCTGTTCCTTCAGGTAATTGTGCACCTGTCATAATTCTTACCGCTTCATGTTCACCAACTTTTTTATCAGACACGGAGCCAGCGCCAATATGATCAATCACTTTAAAATGTACACGATTTTCACCACTTGCTCCTATAGAGTCTTGACTTCTAATCGCAAATCCATCGTATGGTGATTTATTAAATCTTGGTATATCATAAGTAGCTACAATGTCACTTGCTAAAATATGGCCAGTACTTTGATTTAAAGGAACTGAAATTTTGCTAGAATTTATATCTTGTTTTACAACACGTTGAATTGCTTCTTTAACGGGAATTGGACTTCTTTTTTCAAATGTCATATGATCATCTCCAAAATATTTATTTCGTGATATACTTGTATCGATAAGGAGGGTTAATATGTCAGATTTTACACACATTAACCAACAGGGTAATGCGAAAATGGTTGATGTTTCAAATAAAGAAATTACAAAACGAACAGCAATCGCTTATTCCAGCATTATAGTGAACGAAACTATTTATCAACAAATTGTTCAAAATACTAATGCTAAAGGTAACGTATTAAATACTGCACAAATTGCTGGCATCATGGCAGCTAAAAATACTTCTACAATAATACCAATGTGTCATCCGCTTCCATTAACTGGTATAGACGTCGCTTTTGAATGGGATACTTATCAATCTAACCAATACGAATTGCATATAAAAGCAACTGTATCAACAACCGGAAAAACAGGTGTAGAAATGGAAGCACTAACTGCTGCATCGGTAACAGCTTTAACAATATATGATATGACGAAAGCTGTTGATAAAGGAATGACAATAGGACAAACTTATTTAGCTGCTAAATCTGGTGGTAAATCAGGCGATTACAAGCGTCCAGAATAATAAATAAAATAACTGTATACTTAATTGGGATTGAAGCAATGAAACTTTGACTTCAGTCCTCTTTTATATTATTTTGTTAATTCATGAACTAGATGATTTAATTCTGGCTTAATAAGTTTATCCATAGCTAATTTAACTGCACCAGTTGATCCTGGAAGTGAAAATAACAGTTTATCCTGATGTGTACCTGCAATTGCTCTAGATAAAATAGCTCTCGTACCTACATCTTCTGTATAACTTAAATAACGAAACATTTCTCCAAATCCTTCAATTTCTTTATCTAATAAAGGACGTACAACCTCAATTGTCACATCTCTTTGTGCTATACCTGTCCCACCAGTCGTTATAATGACATCTATATCATTCTGTTTTAACCATGTAGAAAGTTGTTCATGAATATCTTGCTGATTATCTTTTACAATCTTATAATAGTCATCTTTCACATTAACATTTTCATTTTCTAATAATGTTTGAATAAGTTGTCCACCTTTATCAGTATTATAATCTCTTGTGTCCGATACAGTTAAAATTGCCACTTCAATGTCTCTATCCAGTTTAATATGTTGATGCATGATTTCTCCTCCTTAAATGTTTACCCAAATAATTGATTGATTAGTTTAGTAGCTTCGTTAGGACTAGTTAATCCATGTATTAATAATCGACCTCCATTAAATGCTACGATTCTATAACCTTTAAATGAAAATACAATCATATATGGATTTTGTTTATATTGAATATGGTGAGAATTTAAAAATGATATAAGCATTTCCTGGGTAATATCTTTATTAATATATTGCACTGTATCTCTGCCACATAATGTTGTGTACTGACGTTGACTATTATTCAAATAAGGATAAGTAGGTGATTGTCCGCAGGTAGAACATGAGTCATTTTGCATATTTTTAAAACCAATGGCATGATGATATCCTTCCCACACATCACCATATTTTAATTTAATATTAGTATCTTGATGCGTGAGTATTTTCAATGCATCAGTGATTTGAAAACTAGTTGTCATTGTTACAGCCGGTTGTATCACACCTACAGTATCGCAAGTTAAATTAATTGAAGGTAAATGTGGTAATAAGCAATTAAAACATGGTGTCTTTCCTGGAACAAAGGTAGTTTGAGCATAAGTACTTTGTACAACTCCCCCATAAATCCATGGAATTGAATTTTGATAAGCAAAATCATTAATAAGCTGTCTTGTATCAAAATTATCAGTTGCATCAATGATTAAATCAATTCCAGATGTATGTTTATCTAAAAAGTAAGCATCTACGTGTGAGACAAATTCATTGATTGTCACATCATGTCGAATTGATTCTAGATGTTTCTTGGCAGCAATGACTTTAGGGAGCATATCAAGTGCGTCTTGCTCAGTAAATAAAGTTTGCCGTTGTAAATTACTATATTCAATATAATCTCTGTCAACAATCGTAAGTTGTTGTATGCCGGCTCTTACTAAACCTTCTGAAACATGTGTGCCTAAAGCACCCATCCCAATAATCATCACATGTTTTTGACTAATACTACGTTGACCTTCGACACCTATGCGTTTATATAACATCTGTCTTGAATATCTATCTTGATTCATTTCCTGATTCATTTTTGAATCTCCCTTGAAGTATGTTATCTCTATTATAAATCTTGTATCTCAAAGTGACAAAACCTCAACATAAAAAGTTCCCATCAAAGTTCTCATTTTTCAATGTTTACTCTGATAGGAACTTATTAAAATTGACTCTCATTAATTTTGATTAATAATTGATAACTTATTATATTTAAGAAATCATAATCATTTCGTCTGCAAGTTCTTTGGCTTCTTCATTCGAATGTGTAACAAATATAATAGGAATTTGCCACTCATTAAAAATCTTTCGAACTAATGCTATGCTCTCACGTTTAGTCTGATCGTCTAAACTAGAAAATGGTTCATCGAGTAGTATTAAATCTGGTTTTATACTTAAAGCTCTTGCTAAAGCAACACGTTGTGCTTCCCCACCTGATAAGGTGATTGGATAATGATTCATTAAATGTTTTATATTTAAAGTTTCTAATAAATTATCTATATGTTCTGATGAAGATGTCATAAATGTAATATTCTGTTTCACAGTGAGATGTGGAAACAATTGATAATCTTGAAATAAATAACCAATTTGTCTTTGTTGAATTTTTATATCAATATGCTTTTCAGTTTCGGTTAGTACACGATCATTAATTTGAATCATTCCATCATCTGGTTTTTTTAAACCGGCTATCATATTTAATATAGTCGTTTTGCCTATTCCAGACGGTCCTTGGATTGCATATATTTTGGGAACCTGATCTTCAATGTGAATATGAATTGGACGTTGATTAATTTGATGTGTAATATCAATATTCAACATTTAATCACGCTCCCTAAACTTATCATAATTTAATAAATTGATTGTCATAATAACAACAATAGAGAATGCTACTAGAACTAACACCCACAACCAAGCTTGATTTTCTTTTCCTTCAACAACTAAGAAATAAATTTCTAGTGGTAACGTATTTGTTTTATTAGGAATATAGCCGGCAACCATTAAAGTTGCTCCGAATTCACCGATAGCTCTGGCGAAACTCATCATAATTCCTGATAATATATAACGCTTAGATAAAGGTAATACTATTCTATAGAAAATCTTTCCTTCACTTGCCCCCATTGTTCTAGCAGTATCCAACATACGTTTATCAATGCTATTAAAACCTTGAATTGTATGTTGATACATCAGTGGAAAACTAACAATAACAGATGCAATAACAGCCCCAGTCAATGTAAATACTACTGGTAAATGCAATATATTACTGAAGAATTTTCCTACAATACCACGTGGTGAAAATATAATTAATAATATGAATCCCATTACAGTGGGCGGAAGAACAATAGGTAATAATATAAAACTTTCAATAATTTTAACCCATCGTTTCTTACGATGATATAACCATCTTGATACAATAATTCCAAGTACCATTACAATCAATGTACTCAAAGTTGCTACTCGAATCGATAGCCAAAATGCAGTTAAGTCAGGCATTAAAAACAACCCCTATGCTGAGAACTGATAATCTTTGATGATTTGTTTAGCTTTGTCTGATTTTAAGAATTCCATCCATTCTTTAGCTAATTTTTTATCAGAAGTCGCTCCTGCTTCATAAGTAATTGGTTTTGATAATTTTACTTCTTTAATTTCTTTTACTGAATCAATTTTCTTTTTATTTTTATATAAATCTGTTTTATAAACAAATCCTTGTTGTGCGTTACCTTTTTGTACATAGTTTAATACTTGTTTAACGTCTTTTGCGTAAACTACTTTGTCTTTTGTTGCATCCCACAAATTATTTTCTTGTAAGTATTGTTTACCATATTTACCTGCAGGTACTGTTTTGATTTGACCTAAAGCTAATTTTTCATTATCTTTTAAATCTTTAACAGATTTATAATTTTTATCTTTGTCGCCTATAAGTACTAATTTATTTTTGGCATAATTATATGTATCATGCGCTTTCTTTTTATCTTTTAAGATATCAACATCTTTTGTGTTAGCTGACATAATAACGTCTACTGGTGCACCTGATTCAACTTGTTGTCTTAAAGCACCTGAACCACCATAGTTGAAATCAACTTTAGCATCTTTATGATCTTTTTCAAATTCTTTTTTCAATTCTTTACTAACATCTGTTAAACTTGCTGCTGCTGAAATTTGTAATTCTTGTTTCTTATCTTTACTGTCAGATTTTTCACTTTTCTTTCCATTATCCGATGATGAATTCGAACATCCGGCTAGAACCAAAAGTCCCATTAACAAAATCACAAATAAACTTTTAATCTTCACAAAAATTCCTCCTTAAAGTACATTACACTTCAAATTTAATAGATTTATATTTTATTTGAAGTTAATATCTATATGTAGATTATATACTTTAATTTTTTAAATTGAAATAACTATCAAAGCAAATTTATTTATATTTTGTGAAAAACGCACTAATATAGAATTTATAGTGATATAAAGGAGTTACAAAATGAATAAAGATGTTTCATCCAATCAGCACATTATTAGATTTGAAAATGGTGAATTAAAGGATACTGTAGATACTTATGTAACAGAATTCCCATTAACTATCATGGTCAATGGTGAAGAGTTTGCAACTGTTATTTGTAGTCCTACTAATATGGAAGAATTAGTATTGGGTTTCTTAGCATCAGAAGGTGCATTATTAAAAAAAGCAGAACTAAAATCATTACAAATAGATGATAGTAGAGGGTTTGCCCATGTTGAACTAACAAAATCGCTAAATGATCGATTCGAATACTCTAGTAAACGAATGATTGCATCATGTTGTGGTAAAAGTCGTGAATTTTATTTTCATAACGATGCTGCTACTGCTAAAACATCCTTATCTAATATCACTATTACTCCTCAGCAAGTTTTAAATATGATGACTCGCTTACAAACTGCCAGTACAATATTTAAGCAGACAGGCGGATTGCACAATGCGGCTATTAGCGATGGTGATAACTTCTTTGAACATCGTCAAGATATTGGTCGTCATAACGCGCTAGATAAATTATTTGGATTTTGTATACAAAATAATATTCCTGTAAGAAATAAAATTTTAATATTTAGTGGTCGTATTTCCTCGGAAATTTTAATTAAAGCTGCCAAAATTGGCGTAGGCGTTATTTTATCTAAATCAGCACCAACGACATTAGCTGTACAATTAGCAGATGATTTAAACATTACTGCTGTTGGATTTATTAGAGACGGTAACTTTAATATATATAGCCATCCAGAACGTATAAAAGCTGCTGGTGATTTCAATTAGTGTTTGAAATCAACAGCAGCTCTTTTTATATATTTTCTTTTAATATTTGATATCTAAAACTTCTATATACATAACCCTGTTTCAAATACATATCTTTAACTGTATCTTCACCATCTGCAACTAAAATAACTGGGCGTTGCCCTGCTAATTCCCCTATATACGATTGCATTGTACGACCGATACCATTTCTTTGGTAATTTTCAAGTACGCCAAATCCATCTATTTCTACAGAGTTTTTATTTTCTATCACATCGACAATACCTACTGGCTTATTTTCTAAATATCCAATCATAGGCGTTGCTTTCATGTTATCAAAGTTTTGTCTAATCTTTTCAACATTTTTTTTAGCATATTTTTTGCCATATGGTAATGAAAATTGATAGAAAATATCAAGATAATCATTTAAGTTAGTACGATTTACTTTGATTAATCTTACATCTTGATTTCTACTTAATTGGGCTAAGTCATTTGCTTCAATGATATAGAATTCTAATACACCAAGTTCAAATCCTAATTCTTTAAACAGTTCAAACCACTGTTCATTAAGTTGATCGTTCTCAGGAAAGTAAAAAGATAAGTGATTGGAACCTTGTGCAACATGCATTTCCTTTTGGGTTTCAATATCTTTCAACCATTGAACTTGTGATGGGCACTGATGATATAACCAAGTATTGTTGGCAAATTGAAGTGCATCTGATGGTGTTAAATAAACGGTCTTCATTGAATCTTCTAAAAAAATATTACCTTCCAAATATATATCAGACATCGTCAAATGCTTCATAAATATTACCCCATCTCAGCAGATAATTAGAATTGTTATGATTCTATATATGAAACATTGTCTTACACTGATTTTATTTTATCAACTGTTTGAATCGAGAGTGATTAAGTAAAGTCGCTCCTATTAAGCTTGCAATAATTGCTTTAACTATATCCCCAGGCATAAAAGTTAATGATAATACGATGGATTTAGAAATAGGTATATTTATAATGAATCCCATTATAATGGTACCTAGTATATCTAATCCAAGTACACCAATGATAATAGTAGCAACTAATAGCGTTATAAAGTTTACTTTATGTAAATATTTGTCTCTTATCCATCCGATAAAGAAAGCTACAACTGGATATAAGAATAAAAATCCTGCTGAAGGACCTGCGAAAACGCCGATACCCCCTCTACCACCTGATAACACTGGTAGTCCTACTGCAGCTAACAGTAAAAATACAACAACACTTAAAGTTCCTAACTTTCTTCCTAACATTATTCCTGCTAAAAATATCCCTATATTTTGCAATACAATTGGTACTGGCATAATTGGTAAAGGTACTGGTGGTACCAAACCTAAAATACAAATGATGGCTGCCATCAAAGCTGTAAATACTAATTCTTTTGTATTCATCATTTCATCCTCCTTACATGAGAATGATTATACCATTAATGTAAACTTAATGGAATAAAAAGTTTACATTAGTTGACACGTTTTGCTAAATCACTTATATAATTAAAGAAATTATTTCGCTCTACATAATTAATCACATTAACCTCTCGGCCATCATTACATTTAAATGTTCTACCTTGACTTGGACCATGTGCTATAACATCTACATTCAATTTAACTGATTTAGTTAATTTAGGATTACCTACATAAGCTGTTGTTAACACATCCCATAAAAAGTAAGTCGAATTTGTTATAAAATGTGTTAATGGTGGTACAGCTGCATAACTAACACCTAAGAAATCAATACCTGTATAATGACGTTCATCTGCCCAACGTTGTCTCACTTCTAAAGTTAAAGGAACTTGATTGGTGCTTTCTAAAGCTACCATATCTATCTTGATATCACTATCAAATACTGTTTTCACCGCTTCTGGATCCCAAAACGCATTCCATTCTGCCGTGCCGTCATGCTCTGGTTCTTCAACATTACCTTTTTCTAAAAATGTTCCTCCCATCCAAACTAATTTATCTACTTTGTTCACTATAGTTGGTTGTATTTTTAATGCTTTAGCTAAGTCAGTTAAAGGACCAGTAAATAACAATGTAATTTTTTCTTCAGTATTTTGAAGAATGTTAATGATATCTTCATAAGCCTCAAGATTATTTTCTTTTGAATTTGTTAAAGTAACTTTTTCATTTAAAATTGGTAACGCGTCCATGAAAAATGCATGCATTCTCCAATCCTTAGGAAATGGATTTTTCCCTCTTTCAAATGATGGTGCAACATCAAGTTTTTGATTGGAAAAGCGATTGATAATCTTGATAGACGCACTTAAAGATGGTTCTAAATAGCAATCTGCTCCAATCGTGCTTACACCTACAAGTTCTATTTCTTCCATTTGTAAAAGTAAGAATAAAGATATAAGATCATCAACGCCACCATCATGATTAAAATAAACTTTTTTCATTGTTTTTCTCCTTTTTATTATTTTATTTCTTTCAATTTATATGTAATTATATCGAAATCACAAACAAAATTCATAATTTACTACTACATAAAAGAAGTTGAGACACAATTTGTGTCTCAACTTCTAAGTTATTGATATCGTTTTTTTATTATCTTTTTATTTAGTATCCATTAATTTTTTCTTCAAATCTTTACGCATGAAGTCTAAGCTATATGGATCATTATACCAGTATGTTTCTGCTTTAACTTTAATCACATTACCATTTTTAACTGCAGGTAAGTTTTTCCACATATTTGTTTTTTCATATGCAGGTGTTGCTTTACCTTCACTTGTAGATACAATGTAATCGCCAGCGTATTGATCAACTTTTTCTTGTTTAACTTCAGCAAATCCAGCTTTTTTAGTTAAATCATCAACTGATTTTGGCATTTTAAGACCGAATGCTTGATATAAAATTTCTCCGCCACGGCCCCAATGGTCGCCGTAAGTGTATAATTTTTTATCAAATTCATCAAAGATAGTTACAGTTTTATCTTTACCAATTTTATCTTTAATCTCTTTGCCGTCTTTAGAAGTTTGATCTTTCCATTCTTTTTCCCATTTTTTAACTGCATCTTCTTTACCTAGTAATTTACCTAGTTCTTCTTGTTGTTCTAAGTAACTATGTTTCGCATAGTTAAATGGTACAGTTGCTGCGATTTTTTTATATTTTTTAATGTTTTTATTTTGATCTAAGACAATAATTAAATCTGGTTTTTCTTTTGCAACTTTTTCGACATCATCGTCTCCAACTTTAGTTACACCTTTAAATTTGTCTTTCAAAATATCACTTTGATCGACTTGATTACTTACTGCTACTACATTTCCACCTAATTTTTTCACGCCACCAGCATATGATGGAGCTACAACAGCAATTCTTTTTGGATCCTTAGGAACTTTTATTGTTTTCCCATCATCCGTTTTGTAAGATTTCTTCTCAGAACTCTTTGAACTATCGTCTGAGTTGTTACCACATGCAGCTAAAACTAACACTAGTGCTATTAAAGGTAATAATAATTTCTTCATTTTTTCCTCCCATTGAAAACGATTATCAATTTCATTAAAATTATACAACTTTACATATATTTTTACAATAAGCAATTTCACCAGTTTTTTTAAATTTTAATAAATTTATTTCAATAAAGTAACTTATTACTATATTAATCCTGTAATGCTTTTTGCAATATTAGTATATGCCATATCTTCCATCGGAGGATTATGAAGACCTGCGCGCATATCTCGATAATATCTTTGTAATGGTCTTTCCATCTCAAGACTTTTTGCTCCTACAATTCTCATTGCTAAATCTACAACTTCCAATCCTTGATTTAATACAAGTACTTTACTTGCAGAAGTCTCATTCCAAATTTCTGTGTCTTTCTCATATAATTGATAACCGTGGGCAGTACTCCATAAAAAATGTCTTGCCGATAATAATAGAGATTCCATTTTACCTAAATTTTGTTGAACTGTAGGTAATTCTGCAATAGTTCCTTCTATACTATTCGGACTATACGTTTTAGTGAAATCTACTGCGTAATTTCTAGCTGCTTGTGCGATTCCTAAATAGACACTAGGAATATGCAAAATCCAACCATTTGCTCCAGGTTTACGTTTCTGTTCAACAAAATATTTATGAGGAATTTTTACATTATTTAACACTAAATCATGACTTTCAGTAGCACGCATACCAATCATGTTCCAATTATCGGCGATGTCCACGCCTTCAACATTTCTTGGAACTAAAAAGAATCCTACTTGATCTAATTCTTCTACATATGCTCCTACAATAAAGTGTGTTAATGCCTTACTCATTGAAGTAAATGTTTTGACACCATTTAAAATATAGCCGTCTTTTTCTCTTACTGCATGAGTTGCCGGACGTCCTCCGCGTGTAGGGCTACCAGTTTCAGCTTCACTTACTGCACGATTAACGAGTGCGCCTTTTTTCACTGCTTCGGCAAATTCTTCTAATAATTCAGGTTCCCACAATTGTTGTTCAAATAATTGACCCACTACACTTAAATGCCAACCTATTGATAAGGCAGTTGCGCCATCTATTTCTGCTAAATAAGTTTGCAAAATAACCATATCTTCAATCGTAGCGCCTTCACCGCCGTATGCTTTTGGTAATGTTAATAAAGTATATCCTTCATTAATTAACCACTCTATATTTTCAAATGGAAAGCGTGAGGCAATATCATTTTGCTCCGCATACGATTTAAACTGCTCTTCTATTGTTTTAAACTTTTTTATCCATTTATGTTGTATCTCTGATTGCACCAAGAATGACTGTGTCATTATTTTCACCTCATCATAGTATTAATAGCTTGTTAATTATCCTTAGTTTAACACTCAACATTATTAAATAAAAGGACTGATATTTCACAATTCCTACTTTACCGATAAGAATTAATATGATAAATTTACTTTAATATATTTGGGAGGCTGATACCTTGATACAAGTAGAACATTTATCTCATTTTTATCATTCAAATCAGGTTTTAAAAGATATTAATTTTTCACAAGAACAGGGAACCGTGACAGCTATTATTGGACCTAGTGGTTCAGGAAAAACAACTTTACTTCGTACTCTCAACGCACTCGCAACTCCTTCTAAAGGTTCGATAACGATTGATGATTATCAATTTAATGCTGAACAACATACTAAAAAAGATATTTATCATCTTCGACAACAATCAGCAATGGTTTTTCAAAATTATAATTTATTTAAAAACAAAACCGTATTAGAGAATATTACTGAGGGCTTAATTTATGGGCAAGGTAAAGGAAAAAGAGAAGCGATACATATTGCTGAAGATTGTACTGAACCCCAAAAGTTGTACTCTGGTTTAGTATACTATTTTAAAGGTTTGTTTCCTATATTGCTTAGGAGACA
>ENA-ORXC01000412-ORXC01000412.1-marine-metagenome-genome-assembly--contig:-NODE-412-length-32125-cov-25.210372_pt1 | contig 32125 bp, 24 predicted proteins | sample MGYA00237865_ERZ511478 | MGnify/ENA metagenome assembly ERZ511478
GGGGGGGGGCATGGAAGGAACCCGCATACACTGCGAAATTGAATGGATAGAGGGGGGTGGGGCACCTGCGATATTGAATGGATAGGGGTGTCCATTCAAAAGCGGCCTTGATGAGTGGATAGAGGGGGTGGGCTACAGTATTGAAATTCGTGTCAGCAACGACAGCTGATTGGCTGAATTCCACTGTATGCCATAGATCTGACATCCGATTGGTGTCCGACTGGTGTCCACTCAAATTCGCCTGGCGAATCGAACGGACAGCCTCTACGCTACCTGGAAGAGCCCCCCCCCCAAATCGCTCGAATCGCTGTCCGTCGGATTGATTGGACATCGATTCCAGATCATCAGAGGGGGTTGTCCATTCGATTGGAGATGCCCGTATATTAGGCATGCCAGGTGGTCGTGACGGCTTCGCTAGAGGATGGCATCACACGTGCGGCGAGGTGTTGAGCAGGTCTCCACTCAAGAACAGCCCATGTCCCAGGTGGGCTGTTTAAACGCGCGAATCGCAATCTGGGAACAGACCAAGAGCGAAACGGCGCGTCTACAAGGGCCAACGACATGTGATTCACCATTGCCACTTGGTCGTACTCGAATGCCAGACAGTTCAGCATCCCTCAGAGGTCGGGTCCCTCGCACCTCCATCGAACTGCAGTGCCACCTTTTCCGCATATAAGACGAGGGAAGACTGTTCCAGGTAAAGTTTTGCCTCGCCCGTGTTCATGTCGTCCCGGCTCACATTGACTTGGTCCCGCGCAGGAATGCAGAGAAAAAGCAGTCTGAAAGGTCGATGAAATCGGCACGACTGGTCGCGCGCCAGCAATCGACAGGACAGCGTCGCTGAGACGGAAATAAAAAGAGGAAGTGCAGTGGCAAGCGCACCAGCATACCATGCGTATGAGGGAGAGTGTCGCCAGCCGTGTCCACCGATCGCATGGGTCGAGTGGGGTCTGCCGAGTAAAGTGTCGTCCGAACTCAAATGGAACATTCTGTTCGGTCACAGCAGCCGTTTTAGACAGAGCACAGACACACACAGCTCAGTGCACCGTGGAGCTACAGCGAGACTGGTCTTCCGTCGTCCATTCGGCGGCGAAAGATTCATTGTTGACACAGACGTCCGCTTCGGCTTTCGTCCGTGTCTGATGACAGTGCGCCGATGTGTCTCGCGGCTTTTGGTCGCACGCACGGCCAAATTCAGCTTCCATGAAAGCCTCGATGCTCCATCGGGCCTGTGTGGGAGCGTTGTGCGTCCTGTGCAAGGGATGCACTGGGGGGTGCACGCTTTGAAGTGCACCTCGAATACTGTAAGCAGGATTGTGAATGTTTCGGTGAGTCCAATTAAATCTTTTCCACCAAGCACACATCAAAGCCCGCACCCCGAGTTGCCACATCCGGTCGCGCGTGGTGACTGGCGCCAGCTGGCAGATCCCGTCCCCAGCCTCGCATTCCGATAGGGCATGTGAAGTTGTTGGCACTTTCTCGGGCCGTGCAACCCCTCAGCGGACCAGCGAGCAGATCACGGACGTGACTCCACGCGATAGCAAAGCAGCAGCAGACACCGCGCCTGCTTCAAGAGCGTCTTGGGCGAATGCAGGGGCGGTCGCGCGTGAGGACCACCGTTGACGCAAGTGGATCCCGTGCGGGCTCTGAGGGCGTGGGGCACCATGCTGCAACGGTCCTGAACACCGAAAGACGCTCCTGACCAAACAAGTCGCCCTGTCTGGGGCCGCGTTCGGGCCCACAGACACACAGAGCATTGCAGAAACGCTACATCAAGTTGGCAGGCGTCCACACAAAAGACTGAACGGAACACCACTGTGCGGGGCGCAACAGAATGCAAATCTTCATCCAAGCAAAACGAAAGCAGCAGACAAGACAAAGCAGCCGTGTGCGGGCTCAATCGAATGCAAAGCGACATACGAGCACAACCAAAGCAGAGAAAATGCAAACATCAACTCAGCGCCGACGTCGACCACGGGGCGTCCCCCCTGCTGCGCGAGCCTTTCCCTTTCCGACGGTCGGGGGGCTCGATGGCGCATCGAGCGTCTCCGCGTCGCTTCCAGACGGAGAAGAAGGCAAAGACTCGCTCGCCGGACGCATACGGTACGGGTTGATCCGGCGCGCTGTAGTCATCAGCTCTACTCCGTCAGGCAGCGCTGGCGTGCCGTCGGGGTGGAGGTAGGCGTGAAGTCGCACACTGCGAGGGTACACATAAGTGTGCCCCGTCGACATGGTGCTTGAGCCGGACTCGTCCGTGCCCGGCAGGGGACCCGTTGAAGGCCCACCAGGTGTAGATGGGTGGGCGGCGCGCGTCCGCGCCGCGCCTCCACCGGCCGCGGGGGGAGTCCGCAGAGACTCCGAACCCGCACGCGCAGAGTCGCGCGGTGCGGCCGCGCTGCCACCTGCGGCCTCGGCCCGACTGGGTGCACGAGCAGCCCGCTCGTACGCAGCACACCGTTCCCCCTCGTCCGCCCAGGCCGCCCCTGCGTGCACGCCGTCTCCACGAAAGATGCCGATCGAGTAGGGCGGCAGCCGGATCAGCAGACCCGGATGCGCCTCGGCCAAAAGGTCAACAGCCGCTTGGTCGCCAAGGCGCATTGTGTGGCTGTTGACCCACACCCGCAGCGCCGCGGGATCCGCCCCAGTTGCCAAGAAGAAAAACTTGCGGCACCGGAACATGGTCGTGGGGGGGTGGGACAGCGTCTCCTTGTCGGGCAGGTAGTCCGTGTGCGGCATTTGAGGGCCGGCGTCGACGGTGGTCAGCAGCACCCGTGCGCCCGTCCGAAGTGTCCGCGCTTGAATCCGGTCGCACGGCGGCAGCAAATCCGACGACAAGAGAAGGTGCGCTGCCGACGCCAAAACCGCGTCGACGCGGATCTTGCTCTTGAAGAGCGCAAAGGACTTGTTCTCGAGGTAGTCGCACGTCTTCTTGACAGGCACCGTCATGCGGCCAATGCCGTGCGGGCGTAGCCACGCGTCGGTAGCCACATCGTTGACGATAAACTCCCAAAACTCGTTGACATTTGTCCGCAGGGGAAGTGCTGGGGCGACAAGCTTGTGTTGACGCCGCCTGCCCCCACCAGCGAGCCTGCCGCCCCGGCCACGACCGCGGCGCGCAGCACGATGTGCGCGCCGCGCTGCCTTTGCCTCAGCAAACTGCTGCTGCGCGTGCGCTCCACCAGCGCGGTCTTCGGCTGCCGGAAACGCTCGCAAGCAGCGTAGCAGCAGCGCGTGCAGGTCCCGCCCAACGCCTGCCTCGCCGTCGGGACCGGCAGGCACATCAGGGGTGTCCCCGGTGGTGTGGACGGCTCGCAGGATGTCGGGAAGAACGACATGGCCGGCGTGCTGCAAGTCGTGGTTGAGGCCAGTCACATGGCGGGCCAACTCAACCAGGTCGGCCGCATCACCATCACCTTCAGCCGCCGCGTGCGCGCCCGCACCCGCACGGCTCGCCGCTTCTGGCCGTTGCCAAACCGGCTCGCAGCGCGCTTGCCGCACAAAGTATCGGCGCATGGAGGTGTCCACAGAGCGCCACTCCGCCGTGCTCATTACCGACGCCAACAAGGCCCGGTGGTCGACCGGCAACGAAGAGCACGACGCGGGCAGAGACGAAAGATGCGCTGCGTGTGCCGCCGCTGAGGAGGGCCGAAGCGCTGCCGGCACAGGCTGCTGCACGTCGGCGTACACCTCCCCGTCCTCCTCCGTGAGTTTGGCAACCGCCTGGGCAGCCGCCGCCAAAGCCGTTGGAGGAGGACTGGGATCCCGGGGTGAAGAACGGCCAAGCACGGGTGATTCCGAAGAAGAGCGACCCGCAGGCTCGCCCGCAGAGCCGCTGCCGACAGGCGGACCGGCAGCGCTGGACGGTGAAGCACCCAGCGACGAGGGAGGTGCTGCGCGTGGCGCCACGGCCGACGAGCGCTGTGCACGGCGGCCGTCTGCCTTGTCGACGGGAGGGAAAGTGAGCTTCCGAGCCGCGGACGCCCGAGCAGACATGTCGGCCGGGCTCGCACCGGCAGACGACAGGGCACTGGTAGCACGCATAGCCGCCGCACGGCGCGGACGCCGACTGCCTTCGCCTGCATCAGTAGGCGCGTCTCCCATGCGCCGCTGGTCAAGACGTGGCGGGCTGGGTCCACCTGCCGCAGCAGTGCTGTCTTCCAACCGAGGAGGCTCTGGAGCACTCGAGCCGTCAGGAGCCTCGCCGCCGCCAGACGGGCTCGAGGCAATGACAATAACCGCTTCCGCTGCGGCGAGACCCTGGTGACCTGCACCAGCGGCGGGCACCGGTGGCAGTCCGTGGAAGTGCGGCTCTGCTCCGTCCGCTATCCCGGCAGCAATGATTTGCTCCGGCGATGACGAGGGCGTCGCAGCACCGCCAGCACCAGCGCTTGGTGGTGCTCCAGAGCGCACATGCGGCTCAGGGCGACCAAGAGAGCCAGAGCCCGACTCTGCCAATGGAGGGGGTGCGGTCCGCTCAGGGGCAGAGGGAGGGGGCACCCCGGCGGCCGACGTCCCAGAGCGCGCCTGGTCATCGGCTTGGTCGTCTGCTGCAGCGGCACCAGGGGAAAGCTCCGGTGCGCCCAAGGTCGTGCCCAAGGCTGCTGCTGCCACACGGGCAAGCGGAGAGGATGCAGCTGCCGTTGCAAGTGGGAGGGCCGTCGCGCTGGCCACCCCGGCCGCGCCGCCAGTTGGAGACACGGCGACAAGTCCGACTCGTGGCCCCCCAAGCTCTCGGACTGCATCAGAAGCTGCGGTTGGCAGCACCGACGCCGACGCCGCACGGGCTTCGACCGGCGTTCGAGCCGGAGTCCAATCCATCGGTGTAGACCCAGGGGCGGTGGCCCCTCCGTCTGCAACCGCCGCAGCGCTAGCACCTTGAGTCACGCTCCCGCCAATACGAGGATGCCCAGAGACGACTGCACTTGGTGCAGAAGAAGAAGGACGCTCCGCCAAAGCAGACGCAGCTCGAGTTGCCGGCGCGTGAGACACGCTGTTCCCTGCAGCCGTGGGATGCGCCAGTGTCGTGGACGCGCCATCTTGGCTGCATGCAGCTGGGAGAGGGGGAGCGGCAGCGCGTACGCGCTCGTCGACAGGCCCGGGGAGTGCTGGCGCAGCCTCCGACAGAGGACGACACGATGCCGCTCCAGCCGGCATACGGCCACTGGCGGCCGCCAACACACCTGCCATCGCCCGCGAGTTGTCATCGGGTGCAGTTGAACGTGGTGGACCGACCACAGGCGTCGACCCGACCGCAACAGCTGCCTCGGCCGGGAGCTGGATGCGCGGGGCACCGCCTTGACCGTCACCGTCGACGTTGGAAGGTACTTCCGCCACAGCGGCATCCACAGGTGGAGGAATCTGGAGTTGTTCCCGCGTCTCCATGGATGAACGCACAACAAGGCAGATGCTGCTACTCGAAGAAGCAGGTGTTGAACCACTGCAATTGCCGTCTGACGGCGGACCCGGCGACGAGGGCGGCGCACTCGGTCCAGCGCCGCCACCACACGGCGTTGAATCGGCGTGCGGGGCGGCAGCAGCGGCTGGAGACGGCGCCAACTCGACGGCCGCCGAGCCGGTGGCCTCGCCGTCCGCTCCGCCGTCACGCGTGTCTCTAACCGCCGTGGTCGCCCGCGACAAACCCCCTCCGCGCGGCTCGGGCACCGCCGATGAGCGCAGTTGCCGCCGATGAGCGGCGAGCCGGTTCACGACAGTCCGCGCGAGCTCACGGGCAATCTTTCCAAACGGCGGGCGGAAGCCGAGGCCCTCGTCAAGCGAGTCTTCGGCGTACAGGGCGGCGTCAGCAGCGCTCAGCGGGACAGCTGGCGCCGCCGGCAGCAAATCGTCACTCCGGATGCGCATACCGACACGACACAGAAGGCGGGCAAGGTACGACTTGAGTGACTCGCCGTCCGAGGACACCGCCTGCAAGTCGGGCACGAGGTGGTTGTAGCGCGCGGTGTCCGATGGGAAGACGAGCGCGTTGAGGGTGTCTGCCACCCACCGGTTCGGCAATACCGACGGGGGAGACGCGTTGGAGCCGACGACCCTTGGAGGACGACTGCGGGCAGCCTCCTCCGCACGCGCCAGTAAGGGGTGGGAAGGGTCGTTGGGGCGTGCGGCCGGCAGAGTTGGACGCGCCGCGGGCCAGTTGAGGGCGACCCGTAGAGAGCCGGGTGCGTCGCCGACGTGGCCCTCGACGGCAGCGCGCGCCTCCCTCGCGTCACGCAGGGCCTGGTGAGACGCAGCAGCGGTAGCAGAGCCGGATGGTGAGGTCTCTGCGGCAGCCGCGACAGCTTCTGCAGCGCGCTCAGCGTAGCCATAGAGGACGCCAGGTGACACACCGTACGCAGCGCACTCGAAAAGCACGAATTGCTGCAGCAGCGTCAGGGCGCTTTGGAAGAAGACCACCTCATTGCCGCCTCGCAGCCGCCGCAAACGCGTCTTCCCGCCGCTAGTCCGGTCACACGAGCCCGTGTAGTTGTACCCCCAGTAGATGGCGCACGCACGCGCCGTGTCGAACGCGCATGCCGGAATCCCGGGCGGGGCCATCAAAGCAGCCACCGTGAACGCCTCGATGCCCAGGAGCATGAGCTTCTTGTCAGCGCCCGCCGTAGGGTCTGCAGCCTTGACGGCGTTGACCAAGCGGCCGAGCTCCCGCTGAGTCACCATCCGCTGCGTTCCCACACGAGGGAGCGTGCCCATCAGCCGACGCGCTTCGGCAACAACGGCACTGTCGCCCCGCTGCAACGCCGAAATCCGCTCCGCCAAAGCAAAAGAGCGGCGCTCGTGCTCAATGATGAGCCTTGACGATTCAGGGCTCTCCGACGCCCACACAGCAAACCGGAAGTACTTCTCCATCTTGGAAGAGCTTGCGGACGCGTCCGCGGCCACCGCGCCGACCGTTTGCATCCTAGCAGCTGAGGCAGCGGCCCACAGCTCCACCAGCTTGGCCACAGGGAGCTCCACGCTCCCGCCCACCGCGTGCGCGTGAGAGCGCGCAAAGTTCTGCGCGAACGTGAGCTCATCAGCGAGCGAGTGATGACGCGCCACCACTCCCGTGTCGACGTTCAGCTGACGCCCAACCGCCAAAGCCTCGGCCGCAGACAGTCCCCCGCCGTTGCGACCACTCGTCAGCAAAGATGCTGGTAGAGCTGCAAAGTCCGGCATCTTGGGTGGGGGTGGAGCCGGCTCCCCCGCCCGAAGCTGCCGTCCGACGGCTGGCAGGCGGCCGCCGAGGAAACCGCCCATCCCGTCGTACACACCTGCGTCCTCGGGGTCAGGGAGTGGCGTCCCAAACGCATACAGCAGCGTCAGCGACAGGATGCGGTGGAGGCCGTTGACAAGAACAACGGGACGCGCAATGGACGATGCTGCTGTCGCTGACGCATGGAACGCCTCTTCCAACCGCGTGGAGCCGCTGCCAGAGGGCTCGAGGACCGCGCAGTGGTCCATCAGGATCCGCAGGACAGACCGCGGGTCCAGGCCGGACTCGGTCGCGCAGCGTGTCCGAACCCAGTCCGAAATAGACACCGAGCCGTCGCCAGGGATGTGGCGCGTGACAGCCATCATCCCGCTTGTCGTCCGGAAGCCTCGCGCAGCAATGTCGACGACAAGCCGCCACACATGAGCACCGTCCACGCAGCGAACGACGTAGGCCGGGATTCGTACGTCCCAGAGTCGGAGGTGCATCTGCTGCTCCTCAAAGGCGTCAGCCCCGGCCCGCGTGCCGAAAGACATCGCGGCTCCACCCTGAGGGACAGCGGGAAGCGGCTCGGCCACGGCAGCACGGCTTGGAGCGGCCGAGGGAAGAGCACCCGCCAAATTCTTGCCCGAGCGCGCCCCGGCAGAGCCACCCGCACCTGCTGATAAAACAGCAGGAGCCGCAGCCAAAGCGCTCGAACTTTGGGCTGGCCACGACAGCGTGGCAGCAGGTGCTGGTGCCGCCGCGGACGGGCCCACCACGACAACCACATCCGCTCGAGACCGAGCCGGCCGCGCTGCCACCAAGGGAGCGTTGCCCAGCCCGACAGCAGGCAGAGCGCAAGCCGACGCGTTTTTGTCGGCGCCTTGAGCACCGCCGCCGGCAGCGCGCCGTGCAGGAACGGCACCAGCCACGAGCGCGGCGCCTTGGTGCAGACGATGTGACAGCGGTGCGGCTGTCATTCCGCCTTCAGCTGCATCCTGTGCAGCAACACCGGCCTGCTGCGCCGACGCCGTCGACGGCGGCACGGGCGCACCGACAGAGGAGACACTAGCCACAAGTGGTGACGCCGCCACTGGCGCCAACATCGGCTGCGTGGGGATGCCTGACGCGCGCTCTACTTGCATGCCACCCACGGACGTCTCGATGCGGCCGGATGTCCCGCGCGCAGGCGAACTCGGCACCAAACCGGGGCCAGACCCCGTCTTGGGCGCCACAAGCGTCAAAGGTGCGGCACTGCCGGCGCCAGACACGACCGCGACCGCGCAGGCCGCAACGCGCACGTCCGCCTCCGCACCGCTGCTAGATGACATCGCGCGTTCACCAGAGACCCCACCGCCTGAGGATGAGGGCAGAGTCGTGGCGAGCACACGATGAGACGCATCCCCGCTCTTCTCGACACGGGCAGCGCCAGCGAGGACCTTGTCTCCGGCACCATGGCTGCTAGCCCCGCTCCCTGCGCCGGGAGGGTGGACGGTGTCCCGCGTCGGCGCGTCCTTTGGCAGCACCGACGTGGTCACAGCCGAGGCACTGGCTCCTGCCCCCGAGCGCGCAACAGCACCTCCATCGCTGGCGGGAGCGGACGCCAGAGTCGAAGCGACCTCAGCTCCAGGGCCCTCAGCAGCTACGGGCGCGCTCGCAATGCCGATGGCGCCGTCGGTGGCATCAGAAGCGGCAGCACCAGAACCACGCACACGGCCACCAGAGTCGACTGGCGGCATGCCGCCCGGAGCGCTGGACGAGGGCAAACTGGCCACTCGGCTCCGTTTGGCGTCGCCATCTCGGGAAGGGGACCGAGTTGACGCGCGCTTGGAGCCGCGTCCACCCTCCACGGCTCTGCGAGAGGAAGAAGAGTTCCCGTCCTGTCCCGTCTCCACAAAAGAGGCGGCAGCACCGGCCTGTCCGCTCCCACGACGACCCGCCGCCGAGCCGCCTGTTGGTGCAGTCATGCGCGGCGCGCTCGGGCCCGACTTGCGTGACTTTTTGGAAGAATGGCGCCCCTTGCCCTTGCGCTTGCCGCCCATCGCGCTCGTAGGCAATCCGCCGCGCCACCAAGACTTGATAGCGCCACTTTTGGCGCGCACGCAGGGTGTGCGCCGCGCGTGCAGCCGCCCGCAGCACCACCAGGGAGGGAAGGGGAGCCGCACGCAGCTCGGGGATGGGCCGAGACAACCTCCCTTGGACTTGCAGCCGCTCAGACGCGACGGATACGTCAGAGCACGTGCCACAAGACGCAACAAGACGCCGGCGCGAGCGCGACGAAGACTCTCCGCAGAGATGGACGGGCCACGCGCGCCTGGCCACGCCCGAGGCACGAGACAGCGGCGCGCACCCAACGAGCACGGCAGAAAACGTCACAACGGCGACAGACCGGCGCGAAGAACGTTGGCCGTGAAAAAAAGACGGCACGCCGCAGAGGAGGGCGAGCCAGGAGCTTCTGGAGACGCCGACAGAACGAGGCCCCGGTGTGCACCCGGAAAGCCAAACAGACGCGACGAGAGAGGCGGCGGCGCCGGGGGAGGCGTAGAAGGCAAGCGTCGACGAGAAGCAGACCAAAAGCGTCCGCGGCGGAAGACGGCGACCCAGGTACGACTAAACGTCCTGAACCAGAAGACCACGACCGGGGAAGCGCCAGCAGGGGCGGCGAAGCGCAAGCGCAAAGAGAACGCGCGTCGGCAGCCCCGAGAGCGGAGCCACGGGGAACCAGAGACGGCTGCGTGAAGGACAGAGACGGTGTTCCCAGAGTGTCGTTCCCGCGACGGGGCGAGCAACGGACGGCCCGTGAGGATGAGCACAAAGGATGAGCAAGAGGAAGACGCCAAAGAGGAAGAGCGAAGAGGGGACTCACGTGACACGCCTGAGACGGCGACGACGACGCGAAGTTGGGGGCACAGACAGGGGCGGACGACTCGGCGTGGGCGGCAGCAAAGCGAGGGACGAGAAGAGGACGACTGCTGCAACGGGAGCGAAACAGAGAAGACGCCGCGTAGTTCAGGGCACAGCCTGGGGCGGACGAAACGGCGTAGACGGCAGCGCGGGGCGGGACGACAAGAGGACGGGCGCTCCAACGGACGCGGGCCAGCAACGACGACACGTAATTCGGGGCACAGGGCACAGCGGCCTGGGGCGGACGACTCGGGGGGGACGGCAGCACAGCGCCGGACGACAAGAGGACGGGCGCTCGAACGGGCGCGAGCCAGCAACGACGACACGGAATTCGGGCCACAGCAGCCTGGGGCGAACGACTCGGGGGAGACGGCAGCACAGCGCGGGACGACACGAGGACGGGCGCTCCAACGGGCGCGGGCCAGCAACGACGACACGGAATTCGGGGCACAGCGGCCTGGGGCGGACGACTCGGGGGGGACGGCAGCACAGCTCGGGACGACAAGAGGACGGGCGCTCGAACGGGCGCGAGCCAGCAACGACGACACGGAGTTGGGGGCACAGCAGCCTGGGGCGGACGACTCGGGGGGGACGGCAGCACAGCGCGGGACGACAAGAGGACGGGTTCTCGAACGGGCGCGAGCCAGCAACGACGACACGGAGTGAGGGGCACAGCAGCCTGGGACGGACGACTCGGGGGGGACGGCAGGCAGCACAGCGCGGGACGACAAGAGGACGGATGCTCGAATGGGCGCGAGACAACGACGACGACACGGAGTTTGGGGCACAGACGGAAGCAGAGGACTCGGGGCCAAGGTACCGTTGCAGAAGAGGCAGAACCCGATACGGTGCGAGGGCCCCATCTGGAATTTGCCAGAAAAGAAGCGCCGTGGATGCTGAAAAGTGAAAGCTCTGTTCTCACAGTGTCCGCGGCATGCTTTGCCGGCGGCTTTTAGTCGTTCCGACACCCGGCCAATCATGAGTGCACTCACAACTGGCACGCATGCCGGCAGCCAATGGAGGGGACCCGATATCATTGCGACCGATAAGGAAAGTGGCGGGGACCGGACCCGCCCACTCTCGAAGGGCCGCGTGGCGTGAGATCTTTCACCCTCATCACGTGATTCAGCACAAAAATCGTATCATCGCGGCACGAAGCGCCGCTAGCACTGATGTGAACGTCCATCTGCCGGCAATTGCGCACATAATTGCACTGACACCCACAACAATGCACGCACGGGCTGAGAACTGGATTCGCAAAAGAATCGAGTACAATCTCACTCAATTGAAGAAAACACCTTGACGCTCCACCTGAAAGCGTCGTGTCCATTGCCCAGACCGTCCGAGGTGCGCTCACATGCAGGCGCGGATGGCGCCGAACAAAGTGTTTCAAACGCAGATAGGGAGCGCGTGCCGTATCCGGAGGCCGTCCATGTAGAGTGCCAGAACTGGCGACAGAGGACGTCAGGTTTCCAATCCAGCGCGCACATCGAAGTGGAGCAATGTTGTGGCACTGTCGTATGCGCGAGTGGGGCCTGTTCTCAGTCGAGCTTCCTGTGCTGTGACTGTTCGTGTGATGGCCAAAAAACTAAAAAACGAACGTGCGCCTGTGTCGTCATGTGACGCGGTACTGAGGAGTTGGTGCGAACAATGATGGCACTTGCGACGCCAACTGCGCTCCACTCTGCTTGTCCGGCCCTTTCTTTGGCCAAGGCCAGCCGACCAGCGCCCGCCGTCGACCCCTTCTGTCGCGCATACCCCGTCACGCTGACTGTCAGCGCCGTACGCCCCCCCCCTCCCCATTCCCTTCCGTGCCGTTCTTCCTAGCTGTGCTTCTCCCCAGCTGTGCCGGCGCACACTTGGCGCCAAGCTGGGCGAGAGGGGCACTCCAGGTCAGTGTCGCTGGGGTGCGCGTCGCGTCCGCCGTGGCGTCTTCAGACCACACGTTTGGGCGACGCTCTCACCCCAAACCTAAATTTGATCGACAGCACGTACTTGTGTTTTGTCCTTCATTGTCGCAGCAGTGGGCTTGCATTGTGATCACTGCGACGAACGCACGCGGCTCGTCCGCGTACGTTCATCACGGTGATCACACTGTCACAGAGGTTTGCCAATCGGATGTCCTGCAGCGCTCCTCACACACACCACACGAACCTGCAGCTAAGAACAGGCCTCAGTCCTGGCTTGCGAGTGCTCTGAAGTGCCGGACCAAATGCAATGATGAGATCGCTTCGTATGAGAGGCACGGGACTACTGACGATCGGCGTTCTCAGAAAGCCGGCGCACATCATTGTGCACGCCTGTCGGTGCCAGCTTTGATGTGTACGCGAACCAGGGGCTACTTTCTGTCGAAATCGGTACGTCGCGGTCGCACTTCAGTGTGCGCGAACTGAGGTGAGCACTTTGAAGCGTGCGCGCCTGCCGCCGCCACAGATGTGGATCGCCACCATCTGTCTTTGGTTTCCTTCTCGAGAGAGGTGCCGGCCACCAAAACGTCGCTTCTCTGAATGATCGTCTCATCCGATAGCACTGGCGGCGTTGGCACGGCCTAACTTCTAACCCTCGTCACTCATACCAGACCACATACAAACCCGGTGCGTTTCAGGGCAGCGGCGTCGCGCAGAGCGGATGAAGAATTCCTCCCTGCAGCAGAACGATGAGATGGCACCTTGCGCTTCACTCGACTGAAGCCTTTGCGAAATTACGAGTGTGTGAGGTGAGGGCGGCTCACGGAAGAAACAAGCTGCACGGCCTCAGGTGGCTCGGAGAAACCACAGAGCACCTCGTGTGCTGGCTTCCAAGCAGAAGGAAAGGGGCGCAGCGCTTGAGACCCATAAACGTGGCATTGGTGCGTGGCGGCATGCTCCTCGCGCGCAGCGTGAAACATAATGTAGGATCCGGCGGCGGCTACTCTGGTTCGAGGCGGCACGCCTACATTCTCATTCATATCCCGGCGGTCAAAGAAACCCTTGCGACGAAGACAAAAGGGAAACGGCTGATGATACAGAGAAGGAGCTGCTCGCCCTTCCCGGCCAGAGCTGATGGTGGGGGCGGACCTGCCTATCTGGGAGCGGTCCCGCCGACCTTACGGTGGATGAAATCCTCGCGTCCCAGCTATTTACTGGGAGCGGGAGGCGGGCTCTTCGAGGCGTGCTTACACCAGTCGGACTACGACGGCCTTGCATCATGCGTACGTCCTGGAGCTGCACGATCGCTCCCTGATTGGCTGTCCAGGCGCTGCAGCCGGTGGCTGGTTGCAGCATCTTGATTGGACACGCGGCACGACTGGTGACCGTCGTGTGACTATTTTCATTGTTTTGATTGGCCAAACGGCGCGGCTGATGCATGCCCGCCGTGTGTCGTTTCGACGCTTGTGCGTCCGCCCGCGGGCGGATTCTTTCCGGTCGATTTGTGTGCGCCCATTGATGTGTCCGGGTGTGTGCTGCGCCCATTGATGTGTCCGGGTGTGTGCTGCGCCCTTTGATGTGTCCGGGTGTGTTCTGCGCACATTGATGTGCCCGGGTGTGTGCCGCGCCCTTTGATGTGTCCGGGTGTGTTCTGCGCACATTGATGTGGTGGGTGGGGTGGGTTGGTGCTGCGCACACGCGGTGTGCGAGAGCACAAGAGGGCCGCTCCGCACCAAGTAGCGGGAGATGCGGTTGCCCCAGCCAGCTTAGCATCTCGGTCGTTGATCCCCCGAAAGGGTGGTGGGGTCGGCGGTTGTGACTTGAATCTCGATTCTTCCTGTAACCGGCTGTTTGATTATTCTCCCTGTCGGTCGCCACGTCGGTGGCACGCGCCGCGTCGGGCGAGGGGGGGGAGAGCCGTCGCCATGCAACGGCCGCGCCTCTGGGTGCCACGCCCTCTCCCCGCTTCCTCTCCCGCGAGGCGCTGCCTCCCCTGTCGGTTGGCGGCCGACGCACCGCCTGTCGGTGCCGGCGCGCGCGCGCGGCGGCATGCCGTGCGTTTGCGTTGCCCCCGTCCGTCCGCTGCTGCCGCCCCGCTCTGCCTTTGTGGGGGTGGCTGCTGAGTGTGCTCTCTCTCTCTCTTCTGTCGTTGCCGTGGCGCAGCCGCGCGTTGGGCGCTCGCGCGCCTTCCGCTGCCGCTGCGCTGCGGCCTTTGCCTGTGCCTGCTCCAGGCCCCGTGGGGGGCGACGGCCAAGGCGGCGCGACCCGCGGCGGAGAGTACAAGACTGCCGCGGCGCGGGGGCTGGCCACCGCCGACCACGGTCGGCAGCGTCCAAGTCTTCTCGCGCACCCGTCCCGCCCGCCCTACGTGCTCGAGCACCTCATCACCTTGAGGGACACAGCGCCCTGTATCTTCTTCTCTTCCCGTCTCTTTGTACATATTTCTCTCTCTTCCCGCAGGACCGGTTTACCGGCACACTAGTAGCTTTGGGGGTACTAGTGTAGCCTGTTTGGAATTAAAACATGTCACGTTCCTGGCGTCTATGTCCCTCTACCTTGGTTATCGGTGCTAGGCGCACTATGCTTACGCTGCGATTTTCTCGATTCTCGCCGTACTCTCACACTATCGGCCATGCAGCCAGTACCTGTGACGCGCACAGCGGGTAGAGTGTTACGCGACGGAGGCGTCCAAAAAGATGGTTTCGTGCGTCGAAAGTGGGCCCTGCAAATCACCCGATGCCGAGATGCGCGCAAAAGAGATCTCTAGAGCATCGGCAGCTCCCATTCCCCAGTGCGACGTGCCGGGAGTGCGCCCTAGTCCCGTAATGCGAGATACTTGTGGGCCGGAAACATGGGGCATCAAGCAGACAAGGAAAAAGAGTGATGCTCAAGACGGCCAAGACGGGAGACAGGCCGTCTACAGCCCGAGACCGAGAGGAAAGATACGAAGTGCGCGGGCAACCACAGGAGCGAAAAACACAATGTTGGGCAGGCCGGCGCCGGCGACCAGCCAGCGCGCAAACGCGTCGACGTCCCCATCGGTTGCCCAAAGAATGGATGCGGGAGGGTACCGAACGACGATGGAAGAATCCGCAGCGTCATCGGGCGCGTGTCGTACATCTTGGCGCTGCTGCTGTGGGCGGTCACGGGCGCCGACCGTCCGTCCATGCGTGTCCAAGTGGTCGTCCTGAAGCTCGGACGCGAGGATGTGTACCGGGTCCGCGGACCACGAAAAGCCCAGAACACTGCGCATCGTCGCTTCCCAGCTTCCCGGGGCGCGTGTGTCAACGTCGGCACCTGCACCAAGGCGTACGATGTTGACTTGAAGCACCGCGACCTTGATCGCCGTTGCCCACGGGCAGAAGCGCGGCTCAAAGCCGTCTTGGTGAAGAGAGATCGTGCCGGCCTCCCCAAAGTGGATGGCGCGTGGAAGGAAGCATGCGAAACAGAGCGATCCCGGCCTGGCCCATCCGCAGCACCAAGAGGATGGGAGCATTGATGCGGCTCCGACAGAGGTGCCTCCTGTAAAGATGTCACCGACCCCTCCCGCGCGAGGCAGCTGGGAACCGGCGCGGCTCGTCCCATCCGCGTGCCCCCGAGAACGGCCGCACTCACCCGTCCGCTGAACGACACGGTCCCGCCTCCAGCGTGGAACGGATGGATGGTCGAGAGAGTCGGCCTTCATGCACCGAATGCACAGGCCGCGGAAGCACTTTCCAGGGGAGTGTGCTACGCCGGGAGGCAGAGCGCCAACCACGGTGGCGCGGCAGCCCTCGCAAGCGACGCCCCTGTGACCGTCGCCAACATCACGCAGCGCCCGCGCTGCAGCAAGGCAGTGAGGAAAAACGGTCTGGGCGGCAGAAAATGCGGCTGCGTCGGCCGTCGGTAAGCCATCAGGCGTCTGTAGAAACGAATCGCCGCTGCGGATGGCCACGTTTGGCCGCGGACCGCCAATGGCGATACCGACGAGCGACACCCGCCGGGGGGCGGTGCGACCAGCCTCTTGCGATGGCTGCCTTGGAAAGCCCTGAAGCCGAGCAGCGGATGGTGACGGGGTACTCGGCGAGCTCCGCGTCATGCCGCTCCCGACTTCTTGGGGCGACGTGTGCCCTTCCGCCCGGCTGCTGCCGCCACTAGTCGCGTCGTCACCATCACGCGCAACCACCGCACGCGTGGTCGGACGCGAGATGCCTTGGGCGACAGCAGAGGGAGCGGCCGCACCCGTCGCAAGCGCGTGCGGCACACGGCCAAAAGGCACACCCGTGCTCGCCAGAGGACGAGCAGGTGTGGGCAACCGCGCGGTCTTGCGTGGAGTGAGCGGCAGATCAGCGCCAGCGGCCCAAAATGGCTGCCCGCTGGCGGCTTGTTGGCCGGCTGCATTCGGCTGCTCTGGAACATTGCCACCATCTGGGGCTCGCCTCTTCTTGTGGGAGGTCGCGCCGCTGCTGCCCGCAGCAGCTGGGCACGCGCCTTGAGCGTCTGCTGCAGCGTCTTGTGGAGGCTCAGCGCCCGTCAGCGGCGGAACCGTCCGGGGCGTTGCTCCTCCGACGGGTGGCTCAGCCGTTTCGGGGAGACCACTGGCCGAGTAGCGCACACCTCTGGCCGCCAAGCGTTGATGCACGACCGCTGCGGCGGCCCGGGCGGTCGCGTCTGAGCTTGCAGCGGCAAACGTTGCCGTCAATCCCGCTAAAGAGCTCCGGCCTGCGCCGTCGGGGCCCCCAGGCGGAGGAGGTGGCCCGCGCGACGGTCGGTCGACCGCGGCGCCCGCCGCGGCCGGCGGCTGAGCCGCTTCGTGCTCGCTGCACACGTCACAAAGAGGAAAGTGAGCGTCATGGCAAGAGCGGACAAGGTCCGCCAACGCCCCGTCGGATGTCGCTTCGAGGTCCTTGCGCCGGCAGCGGCGGACGAGCCGGGCATGCATGCTTGTGAACCCGTCAAAGTCCCCGACATGCGCGACGCCGGGCGCCTCAGGAGGCGGCGGACGCCGGAGAGCGCCGTCTGGGTCTCGCGCCGTGGAAAGGCCATCGACGGCCTCGGGGGGGACTCGCTCCCCGTGCTCACTCACAGAGCCGAGACTGGCTGCGTCGCTCCGACGCGTAACGTCGAGCAAAGACGAGTACCCCGGGGGGTTCCATACGACGACTTCGCCAACAGACGTGACGGGGGGCCCTTCCGGGACGCCCACGGTCGCGCCCTCCCGATTGGTTCGGCCAGACGCTTGGAGGAAGTCAAGCAAGTGACGCCCACCAAGGTGGAACGACAAGGCCATCCCCGCGCAGTCCGTGCCAGTGGCAAGCCCTGGCGTACCAACGGCAACGAGGATCCCGGACCGCGGCTCCGCCCGTGTCAAGGCGTCGAGCACGGCCTCGCGGTCGTTAGACTCGGACGTGTAGCGCACGACCGAGACGTCTGCCGCGGCGTCGTCCACAACGTCCAAAAGCGCCTTGATCTCATCCGCGACGGCGTTGACGGCCTCGAGCGTCTGACAAAAGACACCCACAAGCCCAGACCGCCCGTGGACGGATCCAGACACCGTCCGTAGCTCCGTCGCCTGCTTGCACACGCGCCCAGCAAAAGCCGAGTGCAACCGTTGCCGAACTGCCGCATCCCGCCAGTTTGGAGCCGAGACTCGGAGCCGCGCACCGTGGCCGCCACGGCCCCCTGGGCTGCCACACAGGAGCTCCAGTGAGGGACCCTCCTCGATGAGGTACCGCAAGTCCGCCCGTCGAGTCGTCGGGGCGCGGAGCACCGCAGACGGCCGAGTGGCGCCGCACCCCACCCAGGTCCGAAGGCACGGCTCCAAGGTCGGCGGAATCGTGCCCGACAGGAGGATGATCGGGGCTGGAAAGGCAGCCAGACTCTCCGCCAGACCCGCATTGTCTCGGCGAAAGAGGGACCACAGAGGAATCTGGTGGGCCTCATCGATGACCAGACGAGCAAGGCGCCCGTGGGCGTCCCGTGCGCGAGTCCAAAGACGAAACGCGGCACCCCGCCTGACAAGCACACCAACGTCAACGACCACTAGGGTCACCCCAGACGCCGTGTCGGGTGACCAGTACGCCGCCGTGACGTCGAGCCGTCTTGCCGCCTCGAGCCAGTTGCCGGTGACCGCACGGGTCGACGTCACCACAATGGTGGTCGGCGGCAGCAGCGCTGCCGCCTGTGCCATCTGAGCGGCCGACGCCGCGGCGCCGGTCGCCGCAGTCGGTGAGCCACTGGGTGAGGGACTCGACGGCGGGAGTAGCGGCGAGGGGGTAGACGAGCGTGGGGGTGGAACCGAACCGTCCGCCACCTCCACGTGACGATGTGGTGCAGAGACGTGGCCGCGGGACGCATGTCCGCTGCCCTCTTGAACCGCAAACAGGTCCGACGCGGTCGCCATCACGGCCGCCTTTTGCTCGAGTAGGGCCGGCAGGAGCGCAGCAAGAGTCTTTCCAGAACCCGTTGGCATGATCACAAACTGCGTCACAGGGTCGGTTGCGCATGCAATGGCCAACGCAGCGTCCCGCTGTAGCGGGGACCGCCAACCGGCGTCTCCATGAAGCCAGCGCACAAGACGGTCAAGAAGCGGACCGACCGTCGCCGGGGTCAACCGGCGAACGCGCCTGTGCACGTGTGCGACGACGGCTGCAGGGCTGCGGCTGCCAAAGTTGAAGCGCACCTGCGGCGTGCCCGGCGCGGCCAGAGACGGCGACGGGGACCAGCGCCCGAGCTCCCCCCCGCGAGGCCGCTTGCGAGTGCGTCCGGCGGCGTCGGCAGCGGTGGCTACTAAACCGGCACTGGTGCCGCCGCCGCCGTGTCCCAAGTTCCCCGCTGCAGGCAGAGCAGGAAGCTCCCCTGCAGTCTGCGCCGCTGCAGGACTCATCGCTGACAACGTGCGCCGCGTCTCAGCGCTCGGCGCACCCGCGCAGCCGACGGGCGCCCCGTCGGGCGCCGCTCGACGACGCTTGGGTCGCTGCGCCGGCATGAGCTCCATCATTGCGTCGACGAGCTGCGTTGAGCTCGCCCCCTCCGACAGCGCGCGGGAAGAGGAGACGCCGACGACCGCGTCTCTGGTGGGGTGCATCATTCGGCCGCGAGGTTGTTTCCAGGCAAGACCCATGGATCTCTGCAGCGTGGCCGACACGACCCCATGAAGCTCCCGCAGCGGCGTGGCGAGTCCGGGAATACCCGAAGACGCGTCCGTCGCGTACATCATGGCCGCCGTCGCGGACGTGTGCTTGCTTTGTGAGTCAGCCGCCGCCGCCAGAGGCCCCGCCGCATGCGCTCGGTCGGAAAAGGCGTCGGTGGTTGACAGCGGTCCGCCGTCAACGTCCCACCCAGTGAGCACGCGGATGACGCCAACGGCAAAGTGACGGTAGTCTGCGACACCGTGGCCATCTGCCAGGTGCGTCCGCAGCCTGGAGCCGAGGAAGAACGGGCTCAGCGGCCGTCCCGCCTGATCTCGGAACAGGAGGTGAGTCGGCCGACCTGGGCCGCCCAAAGGCACTCGGCCGCACCGGCGCTCGTCTTGTCGGACGGCTCGAACAACGGCTCGCTCGAGCGGCTCGACAAATGCCAAAAAGGCAAGTAGGAGCGTCGAAGACGCCGCATCCAGCCGTCTGAACGACTGACGCGACACGCCGCCGCTTGCCGTGGATCCCTTCCACTCCCCACTGACGACCGCAAAGGTGCCCAGGCCAGCCTCCCAGAACAGACTCCGGCGCTTCTCCGGCGTGTCGCGGATGAGCATCTCGCGCGACTCTGTCAGGCGGTCTGGGGCGCCGGCAACCACATGCTGCAGCGCCCAAAAAGCAGCCGCAACCTCCCGGTAGCGCCGCAGCCACACGTCTGCCTCCTTGCGGCGCGCCGTGAAGAGCTGGATCCCCGCGAGTCGGGCCGGCTCCCCGGCGTCCGGGTTGGGCGTCGGCTCCAAAAGCGTCTCGGCGTCCGTGCACTCGACTGGCCGCAGGGGGGAGGTGGCGAGCACGTTGCTGCGCGTAAAGTGTAGCGCCCATCCACGCGTGATGTGCTTGTTAGAAGGGTGCTCTAGGAAGGATCGTCCGCTCGACCGCACCGTTGGCGGGTCAACCAGCGCGCGGGCGCCGACGAGAAAGCCGCTTGCGCCAGCCGTGGGGTCGTACCCGAGAAGCAGCTGCTCTGTAATGACGCGCCACATCATCAGCTGCAGCTGCCTCACCCGACAGCCGACGTCAGCGGTGCTCATGTGCAAGCCGCGTTGGGGAAGCGTGCCACAAACGGAACCGTCAAGCTGGTGGTCTGGGTCCTCACAAGGCGCAAACGCGACAGCCTGGTACTCGCTCCGCGCAATGGCTTTGCACTGGGAGAGCATGAGCGTGATGTGAGCCGCCGCGGTGCAGCCCTCCGTGTTGGTCACCTCGTCCACGTACACCCACGAATCCAAGTACCCCGTAGGGGTCGGCTGGTTGAACACTCGATCGACCGACGCGGAATGCGTCGCAAACAGAAACGCCGCGTACGCGTGAGACGCGTGCTCCGCCGACATGTATGTCGGCGGCGCCCTCGCAGAAGAGGCGGGCAGAGCACCAGTATCCTGCACGCCGCTGCTTGGGGAGCAGCCGTTTCCCCCACTCGTACTGCTGTGCGCGGCGGCAGAGCCGCAACCGCCATCGCGTGCCACGCCGCGCTCTGGGGAAGAAATGACCACGCCCGGCGCTTCTACCGCCTCGTTGGTGTAGACGAGAGAGTAAAAGGGCATGGCCAGCTCCAAGTCGCATGCCTGCTTGTCCTGGCCGCCGGCTTTGGCGCGCCGAGGATCGTACAGCTCGTGGAAGAGTGTGCGGAGGAGGCGGCGCAGAGGCATGTCGAGTGCTGGAGCAGACCGTCCGTCGCCGGCAGCGACGACAGCTGCAGCTGGCTCCTCTGCGTCTGCGTCTGCGTCACGCTCGTGGTTTCCACCGGCATCCGATGCTCGTCCCGCCAGCGTGCCGCGCGCGCGGCTCCGGCGTCCGCCCAAAGGAGCAACACCAGCCGAAACTGAACCGCGCTCAGGGACGTCGAGGGTGCCACGACCCGCCACCAGGGGCGGCCGACTGGCAGCCCCAACCGTCCGACGAGGCGGAGCCACACGAGCTGCATCGAGAGCTTCCAGCTCGCGCACGACTAGTAGCGCAGCAACCACCGTCTTGCTTGAAAAGGAAGGGACGCGACGGCCGAGTGCCGCCCGCGCAGCCGCAGGGAGCTCCCCCTCTTGCGCAAGTGTCGTCACGACAGAAAGGAGCAGCGCCGTGTCCCGCGCGTACGTGACAAGCGTGCGAAGGTCAAGATGCGCGTTGATGGTCTGCTTCTGCCACGAGCCACCTCCACCAGCGGCGCTTTTGCGCGACGCGTACCCAACACGCAGCCGACGCGCCGCCATTGAGGTCCTTCCAAGAACTTGCACAGTGTCTTGAAAGATGGCCGTCGTGCCCCGGACCAGCGCTTCCAGCCGCCGCGTCATCCGTTCATCACGGCGATCCAGCCTCAGCCGAGCAACAACTGCTCCGGCGGTCCATCCGAGCTGAGAGATGGCCTTGTCATAGCGCGTCAGCCGCAAAAGACCGCTGACCTGGTTTGGGTTGGTGACGCTCAAGACGTCGTCGCCCGTATCCACGTTCAGCGGCTGAAAGTCATCTGCAGTGCCGTCTTCGGCCGCAAGAGGTCCCAAAGCCAATAGGTACACCTCCTCGTAGCGGTTGGCCGCCTCGTCCTGCTTCTCCACCGGCAGCTGCAGTGGCGGTAGGGAGGAGCGCGCGGCGGCCGCTCGGCGGCCGCCCGATGCCGGGCCACCGCCGTCAGGGGCGCCTCCACTGCTCCTGCTGTCGGTCTGACGGCGTAGGGAGGCGTACTGCTCCAGAGGCATCTGCCCAGCGGCAGTTGGTGGAATTCCGCGGTCCGCAGCCGTCAAAGCGGGAGCCATCCGTGCGACTGGAAAAAAGGCCGAGTGCCCCCCGCGCTGCATCGTCTGCACGTCCGTGACAAAGAGCGTTCCAGGGCACAGAGACCGCCCCGCCGCGTCACTCTGGCCAAGAGCGTCGGACGCGCCGCCGGAAGCGCTGCCACCATCGGTCCGGGGAGTGCGCGGCGCGTCGGCCGCTGAAGCTCCCGACATGATGGCCGCATCGACAGAATCGACGACGATAGTCATCTTGGCGTGAGCGCGTCGCGCTTCCGCCTCTGAATTGCTGGCGACGAGGTGACACGTCGCACACGCCCAGCGCTCCTTGTACACTGGCAATCCCGGCAGCGGGTTGAGGCGCGATGCGTCGGACGACTGCGGCCACGGATTGCGCGTGTAGCGGCGTAGCATCCGCTCCTGAGCGTCAGACCGACGTTGGCGCAGGGAGGAGCGGCACAGTGCGCGGGCTTGTGCCCGCTCCTCGGCGCCCAAGTGGGCGCCTTCCTCTTCCGCCTTGTGTGACGCGCGGGAAAAGTGAGACTTGGCCGCGTCCACGTCCATCATGGTTGCCGAGCAAGGAGCACACATCACCGCTCCAATGGTGGGCGCCACCACAAACAGGCGATCAAACAAGGCACGCGCCTCTGCACCTGTGCACGGCTTTCGCGCCATCTCCGATGGAGGGAAAACGCAGGGTCCCCCGGGCTTGCTTGACAGACATGCGGAGGCGTCCAGGTCCGTTGTAAGACAGGCACCTGGTGCGGCAGCAGCAGAAGCAGGTGCAGGAACTGACACACGAACCGCGGAACTCGCCACAGCCGGCGCCGCCCCGCCAACATGCTGAGCTGAGCTCACGTCGCCAGAGGCAGCCGGCTCCCGCGCGCTTGGACGCACGTCCCCGAGCCTCGTGGGGCCGTCACCACGCGACTCGGGACGAGGGGGTGACGCTGACGCACCACGTTTGTCACCCGCCTGCCGGTCGGACGCCGCGGATACACGCGGCTGGGGTGAGCAAGCGGGCGGCTCCTCGTCCTCCCCGTCGACTTTCTCAGGATGGGCCTGCGCAGCAGCGACGGCTCGAGCGGCCGCGGCCGCGGCCTCCAAGCCCCCGGTGGCTCGACCGAGAGCACGCACCGACCCAGCACTGGCGGCATGGTTGAACGTCGGCCGGGTCTTGTTGGCAACAGCGGCCGCCCTTGCCAGCCCATTCTCGCGTGTAGAACCGCCGCCGCTGTTACTGCCGGCCGCTCTGCTTACAAGCACGGCCGCTGGCGGCGTACGGATGTACGCCGCCGTCGGACGGCGCACTGCAGGGCCAACATACAGGTCCATAGGCCCGCGCATGGTGCTCACCCCTGCACCACGCGCCTTTGGGCGCGAAACGGCGGGTGGTGCCGGCATAAGAGCCGAGACGGCATCTCGGGCATCATCACCGGCACATGCCACAGAGTCTCCCGTGCGCGCTAGACCGGCCGCACGCTCGGAGTCCAAGCCAGTCATGTCCGCCGTGACCGCTGCCGCTGCCCCAGCAGTGGCTCCGGCAGCCACCTGCACACCGTCATCACTAGAGGACACCCCGGCGGCAGCCTTGGCGAGGCACGGGTCGACGTAGGCAACGAGGACCTCTTCCTCAGCATCTTCGTCGTCGACGTCTTCTTCGTCATGCACCTCCAAGTCCGAGTCGTCCGCACCGCTTGCCGACGGAGCAAACGGAGCTCCGCGAGGGTTCTTGGAGCCACCCGCAGCTCCACGCTCGCGGTCTTTCTCTTCACCGCCGGCAGAGCTGCCATCCGACGCATCTGCGTCAGAGCCATCCTTTACCACACGACGAGGGCGCGCACGCAGGCCACCCCAACCGGTACCACCCGCTGCGGTGCCGGTCACATCCCCTTCTTGCGCTTCCGCACTCGCCTCGACGTCGTCTTTCGCATCATCGTCAGGGTCTTCGCGGCCGTTCTTGTCCTCGACGCCGTCGCCTTTGGCATCAGAGGCGCCGTCCGCGCTGCCGTCCCCGTCCGTGATCGACTGGTCGCCGTCGCGGTCCTCGTCAGCATCGCTGCTTCCGTACTGACTGCCGCTACCCTCCTCTTCGACTTCGTCGAGGATGAGGCCACCAGCCGCCCCCCCCCGCCGAGCGCGGACCCGCGCGCCACGACGACTGCGGCCATCAGAGGGACTTGCATCGGAAGAAGATGAGGAAGACTGCGCTCGCGACGACCGACCAGCACTGCGCACCACGGTGCGAGCCATCGTCGCTCACGCACAAGCGTGACGACCGACGTCAGAGACAGTAGGGAGGAGGTCGTACGCGTGACGCGGTCCTCCGCAAAGGAGGCAACCAGTACCACAGCCGCAGCTGCCACAACACAGGGGGACGCCAACGACGGCGGAAGGACGCCCGCAGGTCACCGCTCGAGCCTGGAGGACCCGTGCCAAAGCGTGCACGTGGCGTCTTCAAGCGCAGTGCTCTGGCACCGCCGCAGAGGCCTTTTAGAGCGCCGTGCGAGTCACCCAAAAGAGTCTGGCCGAGCTGGGCTGCTCTAGCGCGCGCCGCCCGCCCACCAAAATGTGTCAGGAACCCCTCAGCAAAGGGCGGGGCTCTGCATCCGTTTGAACGCCGCGAGAGCCGATGTTTGGGCGGGCAACCGTTTCCGGTCCTGCGGAGCGGTGGTGATTCGAAAAACGGCCGCCTGACCTGTCGCGCCCGGCCCCAAGAGAAATGCCATTGGCCCAAGTCACAAGTGCGATACAGACATTGCCCGAGAACGGGCTTTGCAACGGGCCTCTGTCTGCGCCGCGCCTACGTGAGACCTCCCACGGGCGGCTGCGGAATACAGGTGGCGCCGCTTGACGGGATGCGGTGGTGGAAAAAAATGCTACATCAGGTAGGTGGAACAGAGGTGACACGGGCGGCAGCTGGACTTGTTGTCTACGAGTCGTTTCCGGACAAGCGGCGCGCCTTTCAAAGGCGCTCAGACTGCTCATATGATGCATTGGTCGTTGGAGCGATCGATGCTCTCCGTGGCAGACCGTGACCAACAGCGCAGCGGTGGCACAGCGCCCGGTCAAACGGATGCAAATTAGCCCTCTACTGTGCCACAACGCGTGGAGAAGGTCCAGCCGGAACGCCAACCGTACCCCACCCTCTGGATGCACTGTGCGCCACCCACAGCAGCTGCGTCCGCGGGCCTGCAAGTGTCCGCCATCGCGGCGAAACATGTTAGTGGTGGACCTCTCCCAATCTTTACCAGATGCACGCAAGTGCCATGTGGCTGCTTTGCGCAACTCTGCAATATGAAACCGCTTGAGTCCCCGCTGAGAGCGCGCTTCACTGGCACGGGTCCGCCTGTGCGCATGTCTTTCAAATGGCAGAGGATCGATCAGATGAGTGGCTCTGACACGCACTCCTTTAACGGCTGCAACTGCCAATGGAAACGTCAGTCACGCTCCAGGCCATCTCGTATACGAGTGGTGACGGCCTGTGCGGCTTCGCGCAGTGCTGGTGAACACGAGTGCAACTGGGAACGCCCTTCCCAGAGCGTTGTGGCTGCAGGATGCGGCCTTGGTGTATCCCACAACATGGGTTGAGAACCTCGAGTCCCCCAGAAAGAGCCAATACGAAACGTATGTCGAAACGGGCCCGGTATATGCTGTTACAGTGCCCTCCAGAACAACGGAAGCAGGTCACGCAGCCGACGTGTCTGATGCAGTCCATCGTGGGTCGGCGCCCCCAACTGCAGCCGGGGGGAAAACACTGCAGAACGGGCCCATGCAAGCTCTCGCAAACGTCCGCCTCCGCGAGGCGCTTTAATCGAGTCTTTCAAAGGACGCTGCCACGTCAAGAACACGCTTTGAGCCCCCGTCGAAGAAGACACGCTGGAAGAAGCGGGGCGGAGAAAAAGGAGTCTGAGCAGGCGACCTCCGACCTGGCGTCGCTGATCTGAGAGTGCCCCTTCGCGTGGCGGTTTCTGGATGCGGCGCCTCAGAATGAACCCAGATTGTTCCAGTACGGATCAGCATGAACCCATGTTGTACCAGTACATCGATGCCAAGCGTCCGTACGACGCCTTACAGGACAACGGTCTCGCCAAAGGCGGGCGGTCGCATCACTCAGATCCCGTCTTTGGTTGAACTCGCGTTCGAGGAAACCGCTTTTCAATCTCTCGTGTTTGCAACCTGGGATGTGGCAATGCGCGAGTGCGATGCATGGACAACGGGGGAGCTCGACGGACGGTTTGACTGTGGTGACGGCGAGGACGATGGCCACCCCCGCTGCGCCACTTGGGTGCGAGCTCAGCTCAGTCTTTTCGCGTGGAAAGCGCCATACATGGCACCTCGCTGACCTCGAGCGCGCATCAAAGGTCTTGAATTGATGAGCGGCGCGGTGGCGGCTGCTTTCTGAAATCGGCCATGCGTTCCATGTGCTTGTGCCTATGGAATGGTGAACAGCGAATCGCCACGTGTAAATATCGCCTAGGAATGCAGCCGCCACGTGTCACGTGCGGCCATTGATGTGGGCACCGCGGTGTGAGTAAATCAGAGATCTCCACTGGACGTCTTTTTTCTGTCAGCGGCAGCAATCACATGCCTTGACGTCAATGTATGGGGCATGAGGGCACGGTTGAAAAGATGCACAGGTGGTTGGCCACTTGAAAGAGCGTTCGGTCGAGCTCGCTGTGAGAAAGTCGCAGGAGGGACAGATTGATACCTGCCTCGCGCATTGGCTACTCCTGAAGAAATGGAAAAACAAGGCACTGCCAAGTGAGCCGTGAGATCACGGCAATCGGCTGTTCCTGAACCAGGAAGCGACGGGAGCTGTTCACGCCGCGCGTCGAGTCTCTCCGCCAGAGCCCCGTATCCGCGGCCTGAAAGTGTGCGGCGACAAATGGGAGATACGAAACCTCCAAGCAGCGGCGCGGCTGCGTACGGATGAGACTGATGCGACTTTGGCCTGCGCTGGGAGGTTGGAAAACCCTACAGGAAGGCACTCGGGAAACCACGCACCTGTCTGATCATCCGCAGAACTCCCACGTCTCATGTCTCGGAAAGGCCTATGTTCCGACTGCCAGTCCATGGCCATCCTTTCCCAGGTGCCGCACATGATCTTGGCATCCTGTCAGTGTGTTGAAATAGACTGTCTTCCGACGAGACTGCAGTTCAGAGGCGTCCAAAACGCCGGGTCTGCGACCCGCGAGCGGAGTGCGCACCTAGACAAGTGTGTGTATGTGAGATTGGGGATGGTGCCCCGCGTTGTGCGGGCATCACAAAAGAGACTTTCATGTCTTCGCGTTTGTAGGAGACTTTACCGAGCTTCACTTGCATGCGGAAGCGCCCACGTCAAAGCAAGCGCCTGCCCGCCGGCACTTGTATGCGCTGAAGGCTCTCTACGCGACATTTTCTTTTATGTACGCCCAAGCTACGGCCGAGCTCTCGGCAGCGTCACGAGGGCGCTTTCAGTCCTGATCCAGAGGGGACGTCGACGTGTACACTGCTCTGGACTGGGAACTCCAACCATGGAACCCCGGGGATAGTGGAGCGCCGCTCAGGGGTGGACCTCCCGCAGGCAGCACCCCTTGGGTGCTCTGAGGGTGCCGGGGCCTCGGAGAGAAAAGAAAGGCAGAGGGGGAAACATACATCCGGAAGACAAAGAACAGCCAAAGCGCATGGACGAGAACCCTCTCTGCTACGCTTTCATTGCGACTGTATCGTATGCGCGGACTCCTTGAGACTGTCTGCGACGCCTTGCTGCTGTACCCAAAGTTTTCGTCAGACGCCGAGGCGACTTATAGAGAACAAAACTCCAGCAAAGCTGATCGTGCAGAAATGCGTGTTTTGTTTACAGAAAAAAGGAGCTGTCTCAGCTCAAAGGGACTCACCTCATGTCAAGCTACACTGGGCGGAGTGTAGAAGCGGCGCTGACGTTTCCAAGAGTCGTATGCGGTTCACCCGAGTAGAAGACAGGAGCGGCCTGTGCGGCACAAAGCCGAAAGTGCCTCTCCGGCTCATAAAGTGGGAGGCGCTCTTTCGGGAAACACGTTGGTGCGGAAAGATCCGGGGGCAGCCGGTGACGCTACAGCAGCATACACCCAGCACACCAATTGAACCTGGAGACGCCGAGGAGCTGGTGCGGCTGAGAGAGGTGCTTCTGCCGTGTTTTCCCAGGCGCAGATCTCGGGTGCACCTGTTTGGGCAGAAGCGTCGGTGTGGCTGCCAGAGTCACGATCTGTCTTTAGCTGGAGTGGGTCAGAGACAAGTTCTTTGAAAATCATTTGACTGTGGATTGGGGTGCGCTTGGGTGCGGTTCTGGAGAGCTCACGAACGGGTGCGACTTTTAAGAGCTCACAGCGGGTACGTCTTGAGGAAGCCTAGATCCGCTGCGGCGCTCAATATGTGAGACGATGGCACGGCTGGTGGGGGCAAAGTATCACGCGGTTGTTCACGTCAAAAGACATGTACGGCTCTCAGGACTTTACAGTGGGTGCGGCATCGCGCTTTTGCAGACCAATGCGGCTGGATATTGCAAAACGGAAGAGGGGGGCTTGAAGTTTTGTCGTATGAATTCAAGGTGCGGCGCGGCAGATATGAGCGAGGGTGCCGCGTGCCGTCAAGGCCCGAACAGGGTTCGGATTGACCAGCGCCAACACGGGTGCGGCCTCCGGTGAGTCATCCACGGTGCAGCACGCTTGAAGGGAAGCGGGTGCCGCTTGAAAGAGGCAATACCAGTTGTGGCTGGCTGTACAGATGTGACAAACGGCGAGGCCTGTGTGGCGCAAGGGAAGAATGCGGCTAGAGCGGTGGATCGCGTGTGAGGATAAGCGGGTTCGAAAGGAGGTGCCGCCGCTGCGATGTGACCGCAGGTGCGGCTTCTAGCGGCCCGAGACGGGTGCGGCTTTCCGCACAATGATCTGTTGGGATCGCTTCGAATGGTCGAGCCAAAGCACAGTGGGTGTCTGTTTCGGACCGAGAAAAGCGCGGAAAGAGGTTCGGACAGCGTCGATACAGTCGCTCGGCAGTGGTGCGTCAAAAAGGATTTGCGAAGCGCATCTCTCAGAGCGCCGCCAACCAAACGCCCTGGACAGGTGTGGTGGCTCACAAAAGGAGCGCTGGGATTCGTGGGCACAGCCAAGTGGGGGCGACTGCATCTCACTCTGGCTTGACATGAGAGGGGGGCAGGCGACAAGCACCAGTCGACCTCAAATGGGCCCGTCTGAGGGATGAAGCATCTGAGACGCTTCTGAGTGGTTTTGCACGGGAGTGGAAGCGGCACAAAAATAATCACCACGGAATGCCGCTGCAGAAGGGTGGAGACCAAATGCAGGTCGATCTGCGAACAAGCAGAAGAGAAGTGTACCGCACGGTGCGCTGCAACTTGGCGCGCATTGAACCCGATAAGCAGAACTTCATACCGGGGGGGGGCACTCTTCGGAGGCGAGACGTTTTCTAAAGAGGCTCGCAAGCGCAGTTGTCTCTATGCTTTTGTCGCTGGACAGCGTCCACCGAGCACGTACGCTGCGGACTGGGATTTTCGTGCGTCAAGAACGACATTGGCACGGGAGTTACCGATGAATAGACCGCTTCTGGGCGCGTGTACAGCCCGATCCTGTCGCTCACCACACGGACGTAGCTCTTGGTGCTACAGACGGAGGACACATCGGCAGAGCCTGCACTGCGGTGCGGGTCGCTAGCGGGCGCACTGTCCAGCGCGCGAGTTGTAGGACTCCGGTCCCTTCCAGCCCCAGCCTGCCACAGGGGGTGTCAGATGAAAACAAAACGCAGCCGCTGTGCTCTTCTGTTTGTGTCCGTTCAGCGCTCTGAGAGGTAGTCAGTCTCACCAGTTCACGATCGCCGGTATGCAAGAAAGAGAATTTCCCGCTCGCCGCGTTCGAGGAGAATGTCAAACAAAAGAGGGTGCGGCTGCAACGCCCCGCGGACGTCGATGTTGCGCGGTAGCTCAACGAATTGTGATGCGCTTCAATTAACTGCGACGGCGCCCACATCAAAGCCAGCACCAGGATTCCGCCAATTGAATGTCATGATATGCAATTTCGGGTGCCTGCCTTGATGTGTGCGCATGCGAGCAGCTCGCTGTCTCTGTGTCTCCACAAAAGATTGATCCAGGTGTTCTGCCAAACAGCTCTGCGTCATCTGTGAAGACAGCGTCGGAGCCTTCTTCCACTGCCGCCCGTTTTGGAGAAGAGCTGTTGGGGGACCCCCGTCATCGGGGAATTGGAGGTGCGTCGAACACAGTTTGTGCTTGGCCAGCTGTTGTTGTATACGTTCCCTCCCGCACCTCTGTTGTGCAAACTTTAGCTGCTTGATACGTCTAGGGATGCCACATTGCAGCCTTCCACGTGCCTTTTTTTCCATCTGTGACCGCGGCCTCCGTGCCACGCCGAGTGCACGATAGCAAATGAGAGCTGGAAACTCAGAATGGTCAGACCGGTCAAAAGGTGGAACTGGTAGTGCGCGCGTTCCCAGTTGCACCGTCCAGAAGAGAGAGTCCCGTTTATTGAGAAACGGTACTGCTCTCCATGCAAGGCGGCTGCCGACGATGCGCTTTGACCGCTGGGGACCAAGGGACGTCGTATTGATGGCTGCCTACGGCCTTGGATCATGCGACCCTGCTGGTGAGATCGCCCACGCCTCAGTTTGGCCGCTGCCCATGAGCCCGAGAAGACGGCAAGACTCTTGGATGGTGCCATGGAGAGAATTAGCTACAGCAGCGGATGAGCTGTAGCAGCGGCGGCTGCAGAAAGGGCGCGCCTCTTGGGTAGCGGCGTGCGGTTATTGCATCGATGCTGCGTTACTCTCGCAGAGCGTTATGATGAGAAAGATAGAGGTTCGGATGACTTTTTTCACTGGGTGTCTCTGCCGCATATTCCAAGAAACATCGACTTGAAGCATGATGCTGCCAAGGAAACAGGCGACATGCACAGCGGGTGCTCTTTGGGATGGTAAAGCTGATATTGCACTTGCGAGTCGCTGGCAGAGCGACACCATTAAATAGCGAGAAGCGCGTGGCGAAAATCCCATCCGCGCTGGCCATGTTGATCACAGCTAACGCCGGACCAGACAGCATACCAGGATGACTCTCGGCACTCTAGACTCCTCTCTGAGCCAAGTAGTAAAGGAGAGCAGCAAAGCGAGTAGGACACTCAACGCCACGAGCAGACCACGACTCAGGCTGGTATCGTGAGCTCTGCGAGACGAGAACTGAAGATCGGATACGGGAGCAAATCGGTCCACGCGCACCGGCACCTTGAATCGCGAACGAGACTGTTCGTGCTGCTGGGGTCGGCACGTCGTATGTAGCTGCCCCGGTCTCTGGCGGGAGAAAAGTCCGCGTCGCTTTGGCGTCAAGAATCTCTCCCCATGTCCAACGAAATGCCTTAGTGCAGTCGACGCAAGGGGCCTTGCAGCGGCCAAGGTCATTCGCATTGAGTCTTTCATGAACTTTGGACGCATTGGAGGGAAGGCGGCCGCGGCCCCCACTCGACCGACGGCAACACTCCGTCTCTCATACGCCACCATTGGGGGCGCGGCAGGTACGCCAACTCCAATTGATCTGTGCGCGCCCTTGTCGGCATCGGGGCAAAAAAGAACTCCTCACGACGGCTTTTTTTCTCCTGCTTTTTCTTGTGAACATCCTGATCGGGTCGACTCTGGAAAGGAAAGTGCGTGCATCAGAGTTTACAAAAAAGACAAGTGCGAGTCCCCAAAGAAAGTCTTGGTGTGCTTGAGCACCACAGAGGCTTGAGGAGCTGCGGGATCTACGCGACTTTGTTTGGCGGCCATGGAGACTGACAGCACGTTCGGCCGCAGGCAGAAAACATAAAAGCGGCTAGGCGGGGAGACCTTTTGGCGCGGCTCCACCAGATGAACAGCGACCACGACAGAAAATGACTCAAGTATCATGCACCAAGACTGTGTGGAGTACAATATTGGTACGAAACTGACGATAACACGATGCGACACGTCGGTTCGTGAGGCCGCAAAGCTATAGTCGACCAGCAGTGTATTCTCCGTGTCCAAGAGGTCGTGTTGTGAAAGGCTTGGTGCTCACGCCGCGCGCTCGGCTAGAGTGCGAGCGCGTGCGCTCGTTCTCCCCCGCGGTAGCTAAACGCAGGTGAGAAGAGGGTAAACGCTCTGTCTTTTTCCCTGCGCCCGGGGCAAGCCCGCGAGGCGCGTTCTCAGATACCCTCTCAGGCGGCGCCCGCTCTCCTCACCGCACCC
>ENA-ORXC01000413-ORXC01000413.1-marine-metagenome-genome-assembly--contig:-NODE-413-length-32125-cov-5.490577_pt1 | contig 32125 bp, 27 predicted proteins | sample MGYA00237865_ERZ511478 | MGnify/ENA metagenome assembly ERZ511478
TCTAAAACGATGATTTCCTTTGATTGAGTCTCCTTGTATTCAAAACTCAACGTTGCTCCTACTTTAGTGGAGATTGCAAACTCTCCATTATTATCTGTTATAGTTTCATTAAGGGATTCCTTCTGCAAAACATAGCATCCAGAAACGGGTATATTATTTAATAATACTTTTCCTTTAATCTTAAATGTACTTCCATTCTCAAAGACGTTATTAGAGAGGTTTTTTTCAAAGTTGTTTATTGAGATAGCTTTGTCTAATTGTGAAACGTTTTCCTCGTAATCATTCCCTTTTACTAAAGCGTTATTTGCTTCTTTATTTACTACAGTAGTAATTATGATTACTCCATCACTTGCTGCAGTTCCATATTTAAAATATGCCATATCACCTGGCATTACATATATACTCGAAATAGAGTTAGCATCAAGATATAGTGGCAATGATGTAAAAGGGATGTCATCTACAATAAAATATCCGATTGGATTTATATTTGTAATAAACTGAGCAAATCGACCAGTTCCCTTTACGGATAGTCCTGGAACTATTTTTAAAACATCTGCTACATACTTTGCTCCAGGAGGAAAATCATCTTTTCTCAAAACTGCATACGAGTCTTCAACAGAAGATTGCTTGTTCTTTGTTTTTACTGCTTGCCCTTTTAAGACGACTTCATTAAGAACATCAAAAGCTCTGGTCAATACTACTTCAAGGTTTTCTTCATGTTTCCTAATTATAACTTGTTTAGGATTCATGTTTTTAAACTCAAAGTTCAAGATATCCCCTTGATTAGCAGCTATATTAAAATTACCGTCGCGATCCGTAATTACCTCCTTAAACGTATTATTAACACTTACTAAAACCCCTTCTAGTACTTTTTCTTTAAAATATACCGTCCCCTTTATAGTAGTCATATCATTTGAACCTGTGATCTGCACTGTTTCTATAAATGCTGGATCAGACTTGTTTATTATGGACATAGTCTCTCCTGCTTTTGATTCATATAGAGGTATGTATTTACCTTCATTATATTGTGCCCATTCATTCAAGACTAAATGATTTACTGACGATAGATTACTCACAACAATAAAATCTCCTGATATGTAAATAGGGTTGGAATTGCCTAAATTAAATTGACCATCAGAAAACAAAAAAGTTACGTCTGCTGTATGTGACATAGACGCTAGATCACTTATATCAGTATTACCTAGATAAGGCTGATTTTCTAAAAAACGAATAAGTTCGTCTTGTTCTGACTCATATAAAAATGATTTTTTATCATTTACTGTATTACTAAAGATGGTTACATCCACTATTGTAGGAGTTACTTTATCAAAATATTCCTTTAAAAGTGCTACCTCTTTTTCAATAAAACGTTCCTTCATAGACCTCGAAACATCCCAAAGAATAGATATGCGATCTACTTTATGATGTGCGGTATCATCATTAATTTTATCTTGAAGTAAAGGTGTTACTAGTACAGATAAATCTACGCCATTAGATAATTGCTGTTTCCACCCGTCTTGGCTTACTTTTCTTAAAAAAGAACGTTTAACGTTGAGGCTTTGAGACACGGCAAAACCTAGCTCTTCTCCATACACTTCTATTAGCTCTATACTTACAACAATATCCTCACTTACAATAATATTTGACGCAGCAAGGTCTACTACTTCCGTTCCATCTTTAGACGTTATAGTGTGATAAATTGGTTTATTAAGGATTTTTTCTTTAGGATATCCTGCATGATGATTATACACATTGATGCGTATTTTAATGCTGTCAGAACTATTTTCTACAATATCAAAGGAAACCTCAGATAACTTATACTTTCCTCTTGGAACTCTTATAAATCCAGCAATTTCTCCACCTAATACATCCTTATTTTCCCAGTAAGTGAGTCCGTTGTTAGTTCGTTCCTTTGAGCCTAGACGCATCTCTTTTCCCCATTTTGAGCTTACGGCTACAGGATCTTGCTGGTAAATTTCTCTTTCTAGAGAAACTATATTAGCTATCTGAAACTTATTGACTAATTCTTCAAACGAATAACTTTTTGTCTTATAACCTACTAGGGAAAATTGAATAATATCTTTATTAGAAATTTTACTCTCATCAAACCTTAAAGACATAAAACCATCTTCATTAGTTACTGTACCTATAGCCTTGTCTACAAAGCCAACGTTTACGTAAGGAATACCCTTTTTACTTATATTATCTACTACACTTGCTTCAACAGTAATTACGTACTGAGCATAGCAAAATGAAGTTAAAAAGGTAAAGAATATTAAAGTAAAAATTCTCATTTAATATGGTATTGGTTAGTTTACTCCTTAATCAAAAAATATGCCTAATGTACTTTATTAAAATTCAAAAGAAAATATTCTCAACTCACATATCATAACAAAGGTGTTTATAATAAACTTATCCAGCCTTCTATGTATCATGATTTTACAATTTTTATTTCGGATTGTGAATAGCATTTAAGATGCAATTTATGACTCACCTTACTAGCGCATTCCGTAATCATCTTCATTGCACCGTGATCTGCTTTTTATCATTTACAATTCATAATATATCATGTTCTTCAAAACAGATTTAGTTCTTACTTAAAATAATATTTAAAAAATTTTACTTTCTCAAAAATGAAAAAAACCCATACACACCCCTTATAATTAAGTAAAGCTAGCTATTGTGGTAGATCTCATGTTTCCACGAAAGTGTTACTAACCCAGTACTATTTCCTAATAATGGTTATTAACTTGATTTTTATATCTTTAAGAAACAAAAACAGGCATACCTTATGAAACGTCGTTCCTTTCTTCAAAAAAGTGCCGCAGCTAGTGCGGCTTTTACTATTGTTCCTAGTTTTGTTCTGGGAGGGAATCACGTGCCTCCTTCTGATACCTTGTACATTGCAGCAATAGGTGTGGGTGGTCGCGGTGGTGGTGTAGTGAGTGATCTTACAAACTACGGTAAAGTGAAGTTTGTAGCCATGTGTGATGTAGATGATAAGATGGGCGCTACAAGCTATGCCATGCATCCCAAAGCCAAAACATATAGAGACTTTAGAAAGTTGTATGAAAATCATATCAAGGAAGTAGATGCTGTGATGGTGGGAACACCAGACCATACACATGCTACTATCGCACTACCATTTATGCGTGAGAATAAACATGCTTATGTTGAGAAGCCACTTACACATAATATTTATGAGGCTCGCTTGATGGCAACAGTAGCTCGCCAGCAAGGAATTGTAACCCAAATGGGAAATCAAGGAGCTTCTGGTGATGGTATAAGAGTAGCGCAGGAGTGGATTAACTCAGGAGTTATAGGTACGGTTTCTCGTGTAGATTGCTGGACTAACCGTCCAGTGTGGCCACAGGGATTTAAACATATTACAGAAGGACACCCAGTACCAAAAAATCTAGATTGGGATTTATGGCTAGGTCCCGCTTCATACCGCGCTTACAATAAGAATTACCTTCCATTTAAATGGAGAGGTTTTTGGGATTTTGGCACCGGAGCCATGGGAGATATGGGGTGTCATATTATGGAAACACCATTTAAGGCTTTAAACCTAGGCTTTCCTTATGAGGCAGAGGCTAGTTGCACTAGCATCTGGTCTGGAGATTTTATAGAAGCAGATTATAGCGAGGCTTGCCCGCCAAGTTCCATTGTACGATTAAAGTTTGACTCCCCTACCCAAGGAGATGTATCACTTAACTGGTATGACGGTGGGATTATGCCAGATTTACCTAGCGAGCTAGGAGAAGGCGAAAAACCAGGTGATGGCGGTGGTGGCAGCATTTTTTATGGTAGTGATGGTATCATGATTACAGATACCTATAGTGCAAACCCGCGTTTGCTACCTAGCGACCGCATGAGGGATATGGCGGCGGTGCCGCAAACTATAAAAAGAGTAACTGCTGGTCACGCAGGAGAGTGGGTTGAGGCCTGTTTAAATGGAGGCACAACATCGTCACCATTTTCTTATGGAGGACCGCTCACGGAGGCTGTGCTTATGGGGAACCTTGCTATTAAAGCTTATCAATATAAGAAACTTAAAGAAGGTAAAAAATCGGGAGATTGGGATCCATATAATTACCCTGGACGTCGTACTATTAAGTGGGACGGAGATAACATGCGTGTGACTAATTATGAAGAAGCAAATGCTTGGGTAAAGCGTGCTTATCGCGCAGGATGGAAGCTGTAATTATTCCATTATTATTAAAAGCATAAAAAATCCGCAATCTTATGATCGCGGATTTTTTATAGTAAACGTGTTTGACTACTAGAACTCAGCCTTTCTCTTTTCAAGAAATGCCGTGGTTCCTTCTATAAACTGGTCGGTTCCAAAACAACCGCCAAATTCTTCAATTTCTGTATCATACCCATCTACACCATCTTCATAACCTGCATTTACAGCATTAATTGCGGCTGCAATTGCCATAGGTGAATTGCGCATGATTTTACCTCCTAGTTTTTTTGCAAGTGGTAATAATTCTTCTTGAGCTACGATGTGGTTGATAAGACCGTATTCTAATGCTGTGTTTGCATCTATCATTCCTGCAGTCATAATCATCTCCATGGCGCGACCTTTACCTACCAGTTGTGGTAAGCGCTGTGTCCCTCCATATCCAGGGATTACTCCTAGACTTACCTCTGGCAATCCCATACGCGCATTATCGCTGGCAATTCTAAAGTGTGCTGCCATCGCAAGTTCTAGACCGCCGCCTAGTGCAAAACCGTTTATTGCAGCAATAACTGGTGTTCCCATATCTGCCACATAATCAAAAAGCATTTCTTGTCCCATGCGAGCAAGCTCTGCCCCTTCAGATTCTGAGAAGTTTGCAAACTCAGAGATATCTGCTCCTGCAACAAAAGCTTTTTCGCCAGAACCTATAATGATGGCAACGCGCACGGTTGCATCTTCTTCCGCTTTCGCGAAAGCGTTATGAAGTTCCTCAATAGTCTCTTTGTTTAAAGCATTAAGCTTTGAAGGACGGTTAATGGTGATGGTAGTGATACCATTTTCTGTGGTTGAAAGAATATTGTTATACATAGTAACCTATTAGTTTATAAAATCATACGTATAGAGGAGCATTAAAAGCTATCTCTAAGAATTATTGTTTCGGAAAAACAACGCTAAACATTGTTCCTTTTCCTTCTTGAGAAGTAAAGGTAATACTTCCATTATAGGTCTCCATAATGTTTTTTACCATCGCAAGGCCTAGTCCCATCCCGCTAGATTTTGTGGTAAATTTAGGTTCAAAAATCTTGGCTTTATTCTCGGCTGTGATCCCTATTCCATTATCTGTCACTGTGACTTCAACATCTGTATCTAACTCTTGTACTGCTACCAAAATATTAGGCGCTGCTGTATCCTTAGTAGCTTGTATGGCATTTTTTACCAGATTTGTAATCACGCGAATTAATTGCGTCCTGTCAAAATTTGCAAACAGTTCTTCTTTTTCACTAGAGAAATAGATATAGCGTTCATTAAATATATCTACAGAAAGTTTTACAATATTAGGCACATTGAGAATCTCACTTTGCTGTGCTGGCATATCTGCAAAGTTTGAAAAAGCGCTCGCAATACTACTCATCGTATCAATTTGCTGGATAAGAGTCTTACTATATTCCTTTATTTTAGCGTATACTTCTGGATCTTCTGGATCAAAACGACGCTCAAAGCTTTGCACTGTAAGTCGCATAGGCGTAAGCGGATTTTTAATCTCATGCGCCACCTGCTTTGCCATCTCTCTCCAGGCAGCTTCTCGTTCATTCTGAGCAAGCTGTACAGCACTGCCTTCTAGCTCATCAATCATGCGGTTATACGCATTTACTAATGTAGTAAGCTCAGATGGTAGCGCTGTAGTATCTATCTTCTCATTGCGCTTATCTAGCTGAGTCGCTTTAATATTATCCTCTACTGTTTTTAAGGTTTTAGTAATATATTTCGCTAGAAAATAAGCAAGTAAAATAGCCGTAAACACCATCAATATATTTACAAAAACTAAGCGCAATAAAATTTCTCTTAACTCCTTATTAATGAATGCCTCACTATCTTCATACTGTATCTCAAGTATGGCAAGTGGCTTATACTTGGGATCGTTTATAAATGAATAAGAGAGTTGTTGAGACACCTCACCATCCAGCTGATTTACATATCGTTTTTCTTCAGATTTCTCTAAATTCTCTAAGGTTTCTAGACACAGTTTCTTTTGCTCTGGACTGTCAAACAATTGATCTGTAGATGATATTAATGGTTCGCCTGCTAGATCATACATGGTAATATTCTCACCTTGTATGCTTGCTATCTCATAGATTTTCTCTTTAAAAATAAAGGGTATTTTGTCAGTTTTGAGTTCGAAACTCGTATTATCAAGCACAAAATCTATCGTCTTTCTTATGGAAGACTCCTTACGTTCTAATCGTTCCTCGTTGTAATCTCTTATTTGTTCTTTATATTGAAAATAGGTAACTCCTGCTATCATTAAAAAGGCAATCAATACCAGGGCAAGCATGGAGGTAAAGATCTTTGTTCCAAGTGAGGTACGATTAAAAGTGAGCATTAGGCATTTGGGTTTTTGTCTTGTATTTTTTTATACAACCTTATACCTAACATCAATAACACTGCCAGACCCACAAGCCCTAACATTCCAAAAATCCAATTGGTAGTACTTTTTGTAACTGCAAGAAAAACTACTGCAAAAAGTATGAGTGTTGCTCCTTCATTCCATAATCTCATCTGGCGTGATGAGTATTTAAATATTCCCTCCTGTAGGCTTCTATGGATACGCCAACTTTTCCAATGATATAAAAACAAGAGCACTATGAATGCGAGTTTAATGTGCATCCACGGAGCGCTAAAAAGCCCTGGATTTATATAAAACATCAAGCTTCCAAAAATCACAGTAAGTACCATAGAAGGCCCCGTAATAATCTTCCAAAGGCGATGCGCCATAAGACCCAACTGCTTACCGAGGATTTCTCTATCTGGCAATGGTTTTTCTGAAGCTTCTATCTGATACACAAACAGACGAGGCATGTAAAATAAACCTGCAAACCAGGTAACCACAAATATAATATGTAGGGATTTGAAATAAAGGTAATATGCTGCCATTAGTATTTAGGGAGTTTCTTAGTACTTTGAAAAGCTAATATTCTTACTTCATTAATATGTTGTAAGACCTCGTAAGCCATAAAATTATTTTTATCTACAACCGCTTTATGAACCTTAAATACTGTTGATGAAAGAGGAAAGCTTAATGGATTTGAGGATATCGTTTTTACCGTAGCAGAAATAGCAATGTCTAATTTTAAAATTTCTTTTGAAGTCCATTCTTGTTCAAGATAAAGAATAACATCTTGAAGACCTTCCTTCGCGTTAAGCGTCCACGTTACTTTGTACGCCATTTATCAAAAACATTCATTAGCTCATCGTGCGGAATCAATAAACCCTCATCTGCTTGCTTTTTTCCAAGCTCAATAGCTGCTCTTTCTTCGTTACTTAAATTATTCCACCAATCTGTAGGCGCTTCTTCATCAAGAATGCTCTTTATTTTATACAAAGTGCCCTCCTCTTTCACTTTAAGTAAGAGTTCTACAAGTTTGATTTTAGTTGCATCTAAGTCCATAATAGTGGCTTTCTAACAAAGATAAAGGAAAAAAAGACTTACTCTTTTGAATCATTCATTGTTTGCGACTTGTAGTATTCCTCTAGTTTTATAATAATTTCACCATCACCACTACGTGCATTATCACCCATATAATAACCATATTTCACTTTGATCTTTAGATTATTTCTTTCTATTAACAATTCATAACTCACTGAATAAGAGTGTCTCCTAGACCAATGTTTAAAACCTGAAATTAACGATAATTGATAATTCATTAAAAACTCAATAAGATGAGTCTCTGGAATCTGAAAATAAACCTCTCTAGCTAATCTCCCTAAAATAAAACCTCTTTGGTTTTCAAAAACTTGATCAAACTTCTGTTCAAACCATTTCTTTGGACTTGACAGTTTAACTACATCATTTGTAAAATCAATTTCATTCGAAAGATTAACTTGACCAATAAGCTGGTGATAGATTAATAAAAAATTTGATTTTTCATAAATTTTTTTGTTCAAGGTGTAACTTTGAATAATCAATATCTGAGGCGTATCATAAGTATGAGGTTCAATTTTTAAATTAAATTTAGTTTCAATTTCTAAAAAGCCAAGCCTGTAGTAAGTAAATTCAGCAGTACAATATTCTCTTATAATTTTATCTCCAATATTATGCTCTTTATAAGTTACGAGGGTATACTCACTTAGTTTAAGACTCTTAATTGGATATTTAAAAAAATTTAATTCTAAATTTTTTTTTTAACAATTTATAAAAATCAAATGATTTTAATTGTTCTGCCTTTATCATATTCCTCACTCATTAACATCCTCCACAAAAAGATAATTTAACTTCAGGCTATTGAACTTGTCATTAAACTTAGTTACCTCTGCATCAAGCATGGTATCAAAGGCATCAAGCTGTGTATTGATTGCTGCCGTAAGTTCATTTTTTACAGCAATATCTTGATCTGTCGGTCCAAAATCTCCCATACCCACAAGGCTGTTTAAGTGTCCTAGCTTATTGGTTAACTTAATAGGGAAGTTAAGTGGATCTTGCCCTGAGCGATTTTTAGTTTGATACAGCTCTTTCTCAATCTTGCCAAACTCTTCTTGCATCGTTTTAGCCTTTTCTCGCAGATCTGCTGTGCGAGTATCATCCTTATACTGATCTGTAAACGACTTAAGTTGCTTGTTGATTTTTTTAATCTTCTTAATGCTTTGATGCGCACGATCTACAGACTTATTTACATCAGAAATAAAGGCGTGTTGCGCTTTCATATCTGCCAGGGTAGCCTCTGCATTTGGATTTGCGAGTACTTCAAAATTTTCAGTTTGTATCTCTCCATTTACATTGAGTGCTACTTTATAAGTGCCAGGTACCGCTTTTGGCCCATCTAGACTTGCCCACCATAAGATCATCCCGTCCAGGCGCTCTGCTCCGTCTGTGCGGGTATCCCACGCAAAGGTATTTCCACCTTTTTTTGCTTTTAGGGTTTTATTCTTTTTCTTGGCTCCCGTGCTATAAGATTGCAAGGTGTCACCCGCCATTGTCATATAGGTAAGAGATACGGTATCCTTCTTTTTATCAAAATCCTTTAGGTTAAAATAGGTCATCACGCCACCTGGGTGATTGGTACCTGCCGTTAGGCTTGACTGGCCGCCACGACCTCCCATTCGGTAGGTAGGTTTTGGGGTAAAGAGGTGGTTTGTTCCCGCTTTCGCGAAAGCGGACTGATGCAACATCCCCAGATCATCTATAATCCAAAGGCTACGTCCTTGAGTCGCCACAATAAGGTTGTCGTTTTTTATAGTAAGGTCTGTGATAGGAACGATAGGGAGATTCAATTGAAAAGATCGCCAATTTTTACCATCGTCAAAACTGATATACATTCCCGTTTCTGTACCCGCATAGAGTAATCCTTTTTGCTTAGGATCTTCTCGCAATACACGCGTAAAATGCTCGGCAGGAATTCCCGTTATGATCTTTTTCCAAGACTTTCCATAATCTGTTGTTTTATATAAATAAGGTGCAAAATCGCCCAATTTATAACGTGTCCCTGCGATGTATGCGGTCCCTTCTTCTAAAGCAGAAGGCTCCACACTATTAATCATCATATTTGCTGGCATCCCTTTAGGAGTCACGTTTTCCCAAGAAGTACCACCATTTTTTGTCACGTGTACAAGTCCGTCGTCACTACCTACCCATAACAATCCTTCCTTAAGGGGAGACTCTGCTGCTGCAAAAATAGTACAGTAGTACTCTACCGAGGTATTGTCTTGAGTGATGGGTCCTCCAGAAGATTTCATTTTTTCGGGATCGTTAGTCGTAAGATCACCGCTTATCACTTTCCAGCTTTGCCCCTCATTCTCACTCACGTGTACACTCTGAGAGAAGGTGTAGAGTCGATCTGGGTTGTGTTTTGAAAAGATGATAGGAAAATTCCACTGGAAGCGGTATTTCATATCCTCCACGCCGTGCCCCATCGGGTTATCTGGCCATACAGAAACGGAGCGTACCGTATTTTTATCGTGATTTACACGTGTTAAAAACCCATCATAACTCCCTCCATACACAATCTCATTATTTTCTGGATCTACCGCAATATGGGCAGATTCTCCGCCTGCAGTGCTCTCCCAGTCGTCTTGTGTAATACTGCCGCCTTCTGTACGGTGAGGGATACGTATCGTACTATTATCTTGCTGTGCTACATAAATCCTATAAGGAAAAGCATTATCTGTAGTCACCCTATAAAACTGCGCTGTGGGCTGGTTAAGATAAGTACTCCAAGAGCGCCCTCCGTCATAAGATACTTGTGCGCCTCCATCATCACCTATGATCATACGGTTAGGGTCTTCTGGCGCGATCCATAAATCGTGATGATCTCCGTGGGGAGCGTTATAGGTGTCAAATGACTTACCACCATCTGTAGATTTGTGATAACGCACGTTGAGTACGTACACCGTATTTTCATCCTTAGTATCTGCATATAGGCGTGTGTAGTACCAAGCGCGCTGGCGCAGTTTACGCTCATCATTTATTTTTTTCCACGAACTTCCAGCGTCTGTAGAAGTATATAAACCACCTTGTTCTTGGTTTTCTACCATTGCATAGAGTCGATTGCTATTTGCCGGAGAAACCGTGATACCCATAATCCCAAGAGTACCTTCGGCAAAGCCATCATTAGTTGAGATTTCTTTCCAGGTCTCCCCGCTATCTGTACTTTTCCATACGGCAGATCCTTCGCCTCCAGAACTTAAACTATAAGGCGTTCTGCGTGCGTTCCAAGTCGTTGCATAGAGCACTCGGTGATTATTTGGATCTATAATAAGATCTACCACACCACTATCTGCATTTGAAAATAAGGTCCTTTTCCAAGTCTTCCCTCCATCTGTACTTTTATAGACTCCGCGCTCTTGCGTAGGCTTGTAGATGTTACCTAAAACGCCTGCATATACAATATCAGAATTGGTAGGGTGTACCCGTATTCTGGGCACATGCCGGCTCTCTTTGAGTCCTGATTGAAACCAAGTTTTACCAGCATCTTCAGATTTCCAGATGCCATAGCCAGAGGAAACATTACCCCGTAGGGTTTTCTCTCCACCACCTACGTAAATCACGTTTGGGTCACTTTTAGACACCTCAACGGCACCTATACTTCCTCCAAAGTAACCGTCTGAGATATTCTCCCATTCCTTACCACCATTTGTGGTGCGCCACACGCCACCGCCCGTACTTCCCATATAAAACAAATCAGGTTGTCCAGGCACGCCTGTCACAGCAGCACTTCGCCCACCACGGAAAGGGCCTATTAAGCGATATTCAAGAGCGTCATACGAAGCCTCGTCTGGGGTTTGTGCAAAGGTGTCAAGTGAGGTTACTAAGCAAATAGCCAGCAAGAGATAGCATAATTTAGTTTTCATGTTGGATTGATTTTAAACGAGTACAGAAAATTACGCAATTCTCTAGGAAGGTGGAAGTAGGAAGGTGTTTTTAACGCTTTCGCGAAAAATAGTTATTGCGCATTGCAAATGCTCGTCGTAAATGGTACGCGATAAATTCGCGCACCAGCGTACAGAAATCTGCTGCGCCTTTGTAAGGCGTACCATCTAACGAGCATCTCTGTGGTGTAGAAATAACGCTTGCACAAAAATGCATTGCAAATGCCTACATAGATGATACGCGATACATTCGCGCACCAGCGTACGGAAATCTGGTGCGCCTTTGTAAGGCGTACCATCTGTAGCGAGCATCTGTGATGCACAAGGTAGCGCTTTCGCGAAAGCGTAAAATATGCTACATTTAAGTATGTCAGAAAAATATAAAGTGATCAATAGCACGGTTCCTACATTTGTAACCTGCACTATTATTGATTGGGTAGATTTATTAATACGACCAGCATACACCAAAATACTGGACGACTCCTTAAATCATTGCATACGTGAGAAAGGGCTTTCTGTGCACGGTTACGTGTATATGACAAGTCACATCCATTTAATTGTAAGTAGTCCAGAAGGTACGCTTCCAAGTATTATGAGAGATTTTAAAAAGTTTACATCAAAAAAACTGGTTGAAGCCATTGACACTGCTTCTGAAAGTCGTAAAATATGGTTGCTCAAAAAATTTGCTTTTTCCGCTGCACGTCTTAAACGCGGGAAAGATTATAAGATCTGGAAAGACGGTTTTCATCCTATTATTTTAGATACTTATGTGAAGGTAGAGCAACGACTCAACTATACACATGATAACCCTGTAGCCGCCGAATATGTGTATCACGAGCGCGACTGGCGTAATAGTAGTTATGCCTTTTATGAAGATAATAATCCTAATCGATCTGAAGTTCTGGTGGAGCCGCTTTGGTAAAAAGATATATCTGGTAATGGGCATTACAAATGCCTATCATAAATGGTACGCGATACAATCGCGCACCAGCGTACATAAGTCTGGTGCGCCTTTGTAAGGCGTACCTATCTGTAGCCAGCATCTGTGATGCGAAAAAGAAAGCTTTCGCGAAAGCTAACTAAACCTACTCCATAATCTCAACCAAATTCTCTTTTACATCTTTCCTCAAAAAAACGCCTGTCACGAGCGTAGACATCACATCTGCAATAGGAAAGGAAATCCAAACGCCAAAAACACCAAAAAAATTAGGCAAGATTAATACAAGAGGAATCAAGAAAAATCCCTGCTTCGTAAGGCTCAAAAGAAGTGCGGGGACCGCTTTTCCAATCGCTTGAAAATATACAGCACCAATTAATTGGATAACGATTACTGGTGTTGCAGCAAAGACCCATCGAAGGGCATTTGGTGTGCGCTCCATAAGTATTTTATTATCTGCAATAGCCTGATTATCTGCATTACTATCACTTATAAACCAAGAGACAAAAAAGTCTGGAACTACCATGATTATGATAAAAATAGCGAGTGCTAATCCTCCAGCATATATAATAGAAGTTTTTATGGTCTCGCGCACCCTATCGTATTGATTTGCTCCGTAATTGTAGCTAGCAATAGGCATAAAACCTTGTGTTACTCCTATAACGGGAAACAGTGCAAACATTAACATTCTACTTATAATCCCATAACTGGCAACGTCTAGAGCGTCTCCATAATTAATAAGAACATTATTGAGCAGTATAGTAAGGACTGAAATCACACCTTGACGTGCGAGCGTTACAGCACTAAGTCCAGAAATTTCTGAAACCACTTTCTGTTTCAGAATGAGACATTCTGAGACAATTCTTAGTTCGCTCTTGAAGATAAAAAACCAGAGTATAAAAGCAAAACATACCGCATAGCTGGCAAAGGTTGCCCATGCTGCACCTTCCATACCGTAATCTAGTACATTAATAAGCAAGTAATCCATACCAATGTTCCCAATAGCTGGAAGAATCATGGCATACATAGCAAATTTAGGTTTTCCCTCTGCTCGTATGACGTTGTTACCCATCATACACATCGCGAGCATCACAATACCATAAAGTACAATGCGGTAATAGATAAGCGCCATTTCCTTAAAAGAATCATCTGCACCAAAAAACTCAATAAGCGTATCTTGAAATATAAGACCTAATACAGCCAGCAGTCCAGAAACGAAAAAAGTAAGTGTAATCTGATTACCAAAAACACGCAACGCCTTATCATCATCTCCAGATCCTAAAGCACGTGATAAGACAGAACTACCACCTATACCTACAGCAAGACCTATAGCTGCAATAAAAAATGTAACTGGTATCACTACTGTAATTGCAGAAATAGCAAGAGGACCTATCCATCTCCCTACAAAGATGGTGTCTACAATCATATTAAGTGACATTACTAAGATTCCTATAGATGCAGGAACGGCTTGCTTAACAAGTAATTTTGAAATGGGCTCTGAGCCTAGAGCTGTAGAATTTTTATTTGCCAAATTTCTCAGGAGTAATTTTACGAATTATTAATTTTTAAAAATAAAACATCATTTCAATTATATTTCTTAATTTACAGAGAATTCCTGTTTAAACTGTTGTTTTTCGACATACTGAAACCCCTATAGACTAGTATAATTATGGATGATTTTTTACAAAAAAAAGAACTTGATTTTGCAATCATAGAATTTTATAACACGTTTGTTGTATTTAAAATAAATGAAGGTATCGTTTTAGATATTATTAAGGTAATAGCACTTCATGAAGAGTCCCGCGCTTTTTATAAGGGTTTAAAATATGGATTTATATTTGACAGAACCATTGATTATACCATTGACCCTATCGTTTATCTACAGTGTCCTTATTATGCAGATATAAGCGCAATGTTTGTAGTAGCCGAAAAACTTACTACCAAAGAAATTGTGCAATTTGAACAAAAGTTTTCAAAATACAAACTCACTATTTTTGACACTCTTGAACAAGCAAAAATGGAGATAAAGAAAGTGAAATTTGGAGAAAAGTCAACACTTACAGAGCTTTCTCTGAAGTGATCATTACCTCTATAAATTTCACTTCCTGTAACATGATTGTATCACTATAATAGTACTAAGCTATTGCTTTACTACTTGCTACTTGAGCCCACTCATTTGCCCACTTTGCAATAAGTGCTGCCCAGTCATCACGGTCATTAATACATGGAATGGTATGAAAATCCTTTCCTCCAGCTTCGTGAAAAATCTCTTCACCTTCCATCGCAATTTCTTCTAAGGTTTCAAGACAATCTGAAACAAAAGCGGGTGTTGCAATTGCCATTTTCTTAAATCCTTCTTTCCCCATGCGCTCCACGGTACGATCTGTATAAGGCTGTAACCATGGGTCAAAACCTAATCGCGACTGGAAACTAGTAGAAAACTTTAAAGGCTCCCACCCTAGATATGCTCCTACCATTCTAGTAGTCTCATAACATTGATGTCTATAGCAAAACTCATGTGCTGCAGACTCAGACATGCAGCAAGAACCGTCAATCTTACAGTGTACTTTTGTGATATCGCTCTTACGTATGTGTCGCTCTGGTACGCCATGATATGAGAATAATACATGCTCATAATCTACGCCCTCAAGGCTTTCTGCTATAGAATCTCCTAGTACCTTAATGTAATCTGCATCCTTATAGAATGGTTTTACATCTGTAATTTTCATCTTTGGGAAAAACTCAGCTCTCAACTCTTCTGCAAGAACGGTGATGGTCTCTGTAGTTGCCATTGCATAATGAGGATATAATGGTAATAACATGACCTCATCTACTCCTTGATCATGCAACTTTTGAAGCCCTTCCTTTATAGAAAGAGCACCATAACGCATAGCAATCTCCACAGGTAATTGCGTGTGCTGTTGCACCTTTGCTTGTAAGCGTTTTGTAAGTACAATTAACGGAGATCCTTCATCCCACCATATTTTACTATAAGCTTCTGCACTCTTTTTTGGTCTTGTGTTTAATATAATTCCTTTTACTAGCAATGCTCTTGCAGCATAAGGTACGTCTATCACCCGCTCGTCCATTAAGAACTCGCCTAAGTATTTTTTTACGTCTTTTGGATCTGTGCTATCTGGTGAGCCCAGATTTACCATTAAAACTCCTTTGTTCATTTATTTTCAATTTTTCTTTAACAAAAATACGTTATATAAAACGTACATCCTCAACTTAGTCATAAGAGTTTATGATACTGGTATTGTCTTTTTTTTTGCTTTCGCGAAAGCGTGGTATTATTACCCTAAGCTCATTAAATATTTTTTAGGCGTGGTGCCAAATTTTTTCTTGAATGCCGTGATAAAATGACTTGCAGTACTATATCCCACTTTAAGCCCTACCTCATTCACATTGTGAGAACCAGTTTCTAGTAATTGCCTTGAAACTTCCATCTTGTAATCAAACAAAAAACTAAACACCGAATCCCCGTAAATCTGCTTAAAACCTTCCTTTAGTTTATTAAGGGATAATCCTATCTCATCTGAGAGTTCGCTCAAGGTAGGAGGCGCATCCATCCTCGTGATAATGATTTGCTTAGCACGTTTTATTTTCTGAACGTTATCCTCATCTACCAGAAATGGACATTGCTCAATGTCTACATCTGCAGGGCGGTTAAAGTATAAACTAAGAAGCTCATACGCTTTTCCTTTAAAATATAATTGCTGGATGGTAGGGTGCAAGCTATAGTTCATTAACTGGTTAAGCACAATTGCCATACTAGGGGAAATACTACCATCTTTATAGTACTTACGATCCTTATTTTCATCACTTAAAAAGTGTATAAAACTTGCCTCGTTTGAAAATAAATTATGGAATTTTTTAATGGACATCAATACGGTGACCAGCCACGTTTCTGGAGCCAACTCTAAATTCATAGGTAAATCTCGCTGCGGATTATAGAGTAATAGGGAATTTTCTTCTTGAATGGGAAGTTGATATCCTCCACTATTAAAATTAAATATAGCTGCCCCTTTTAAACAGTAATGAAACTGTATAAAACTACTATCTACAGTACGCTCAACCTGTTTTTTTTGGATAGATTCATTATTAAATCTTAGTATAAAAAAACCTTCCTCTATGAATGTTTCATTCGTTAAACTTTCAGCGTTATTTTTTTGTGTAATATCCATAGCAATAGTTGTATATTTATTTAGAATCACTCTAAATAGAGAATGCTGTGCAATCCTCTGCTTAGCAGTAAACACGGTAGTTCATGTAAAATTAAAGCTTCTCTAGCTCAAATTACACTTTGTACGATATAAATGATACCGCTAGCGTTATTTTTTTCAGAAAGTGACTATTACTTTTACAGCCCTGATTGTATCAGAGGAAATGAATATTTGCTTTTGAAAAGACAACAATTTTACGCCATAGGTATTAGTTATAAAAAGGCCGACGCAACTACGCGAGGTCATTTTGCCATACCAGAAACTGCTCAAGAAGCGATCCTTAAAGGGGCTAAAAGTGAAGGAGTAACAGCGCTTACTGTTATTTCTACATGTAATAGAACAGAGTTGTACGGATTTGCACCAGACGCTATAACACTAGTTAAAATACTTTGTGAGCATACACATGGAACCATTGAGGAATTTCTCGATGTTGCATATTTGCATAAGGGAGATGATGCAATTGCCCACCTCTTTAAAGTAGGTACAGGTCTTGACAGCCAGATTCTAGGTGATTTTGAGATTATTGGACAACTTAAAATAGGTTTTAAGCGTGCAAAAAAATTACAGCTTATTAATCCATTTATGGAACGTTTAGTAAACGCAGTTATACAGGCGAGTAAGCGTATTAAGAACGAAACAGAAATTTCAAGCGGCGCGACTTCCGTAAGCTTTGCTGCGGTACAATACATTATGGCTCGCGTGCCTTATGTTTCAGATAAAAATATCCTTCTTTTTGGGACTGGAAAAATAGGTCGTAATACTTGTGAGAATTTAGTAAAACACACCAAAAATGAGCACATTACACTCATTAATAGAACTAAAGAAAAGGCAGAAAAAATTGCAGGTAAATTTAATTTACTCGTAAAAGAATATGCAGATATACAGAGTGAGATTGCACAATCTGATATTCTTGTAGTTGCTACGGGAGCTCAAAAACCTACCATAAGTAAAGAGTTACTACACAGTAAAAAACCATTACTTATTTTAGACCTCTCTATTCCTAAAAATGTTTCTAATGATGTAGAGGAGCTAGAAAATGTTACTCTCATTCACCTAGATCAATTATCAAAAATGACAGATGCTACCTTAAAGCGTCGTCAAGGTTATATCCCGCAAGCAGAGGCCATCATTGCAGAAATTACAACGGAGTTTAATGCTTGGCTACAGACCAGAAAGTTTGCTCCTACCATGAAAGCGCTTAAAGTAAAGCTTCAAGAAGTACAAGCGGCAGAGATTGAAAATATACGCAAGAAAACGCCAGATTTTAGTGAGGCAAGCGCGACGGCGATGAGTGATAAAATTATTCAAAAAATCACAAACCAGTTTGCGCACCACTTACGTAATGCAAATGGATCTACAGATCAAAGTATAGCACTTATACAATCTATATTTCAACTTGAACATCACCATGAGTAAAACCATAAGAATTGGCACTCGAGATAGTGAGCTAGCACTATGGCAAGCAACAACGGTACAATCACAACTAGAAGCAAATGGTTACAAGACAGAACTTATACCTGTAAAATCTACAGGAGATCTTATCTTAGATAAGCCATTATACGAGCTTGGTATTACTGGTATTTTTACAAAAACGCTGGATGTTGCCATGCTCAACGGCACTGTAGATATCGCTGTTCATAGTATGAAAGATGTACCTACTGCACTACCTATAGGTATCATACAAGCGGCAGTTCTTAAAAGAGCATCTACCGCAGATATTCTTGTACATAAAGGGACACCAGATTATAAACAACCGTGCACCATCGCTACAGGAAGTTTAAGAAGACAAGCACAATGGCTTAACAGATATCCTAATCATACCACTACAGATTTACGTGGTAATGTAAATACCCGACTTCAAAAACTAGAAAATAGTGACTGGACAGGAGCCATTTTTGCAAAGGCTGGTCTAGAACGCATCAACGTGCTTCCAGAAAACTACGAAATACTAGACTGGATGCTTCCAGCACCTGCACAAGGAGCAATGCTTATTGTGGCATTAGAAGATGATCAGTTTTGCCTAGACGCTTGCGCTACCTTAAATCACAAGACTACAGCTTTATGTACGTATATAGAACGTGAGTTTTTAAAAACCCTAGAAGGTGGGTGTACTGCACCTATAGGAGCTCTTGCAGAGGAAATAGGAGAAGACATACGATTTAGAGGTGTGTTATTCTCCCTAGATGGAACCACAAAAATTGAAGTAGAGCATGTCGTTTCAAAAGCAAATGCTATTGGTTTTGGGACAGATTGTGCGTTAGATATTCTAGATGATGGTGGCAGAGAATTAATGAAGGAGATTAAGAAAAATATTCAAAAAAAATAGTCCTTTATAGCTATTACTTCGGGCAAGCATCTATTTTCAAATGACTATTCTTTCTACAAAAAAATTACAATTAAACCAGCGAGAGTTACTGCTCAATGCGGGTATAAGTTTTGTAGCTTATAATGCTATTGAGATACAACCGGTGAATTTTACGCTTTCGCGAAAGCTCAAAAATGTAATTATTACTAGTCAAAATGGGGCAAAAGCAATTATTAAATCAGTCGATAAACAGTGCATTGAAAACTGCTTTGTTGTAGGTGATAAAACAACAACACTATTAGCCCAAAACGGTATAAGAGTGACAAAAACGGCTCAAAACGCAAAAGAATTAGCTCTTTTTATTGCAAAAGAGCAGCACATGGAATCATTTACATATTTCTGTGGAAAGCAACGCAGAGATGAATTACCCAATATTTTGAAAGAAGAGGGCATCGTCTGTGAAGAGGTGATAGTGTATGAAACCCACTTATCAAAACGTTATTTTGACAGAATATTTGATGGTATATTATTTTTTAGTTCGAGTGGGGTTATAAGTTTTACAAATGCAAATCCAGATAGCACAGAGACTACAATTGCTTTTTGCATAGGACAAACTACTGCTACAAGCGCAAAGAAATATTTTAAGAATGTAGTTATTTCAAACGCAACTAGTATAGAAAGTACGATTGCAAAAGCTGTAACTACGTTAAAGAAACAAGATAGACACTAGCTAGCTAGACCCATATAATAATTGTCCCCTCGTACGCAGTCGAGAGGCATTTAAAAAGTATAATTACATTCAAGACTGCGCTCGAAAAGCCAAACAATATGAGCATAAAAAACGACTTATTCTTAAGAGCCCTTAAAGGAGAAACTGTAGACCGTCCACCAGTATGGATGATGCGTCAAGCTGGTAGATATCTTCCAGAATTTATGGAGATCAAAGCAAAGTATGACTTCTTTACACGTTGTCAAACACCTGAGCTTGCGAGTGAAATCACCGTGCAACCTATACGTCGTTATGGTATGGATGCTGCCATTTTATTTTCAGATATTCTCGTGATACCACAGGCGATGAATATTGAGGTGGAGATGAAGCCTAACATAGGGCCATGGCTGCCTAATCCTATACGATCTGCTAAGGATGTAGAGCAAGTAATTGTTCCGGATATCGATGAGACTTTAGGTTATGTGATGGATGCCATCAAGATGACTAAGGAAAAACTCAATGATGAAGTGCCATTAATAGGTTTTGCGGGATCCCCGTGGACGATACTTTGTTACTGTGTGCAAGGTCAAGGATCAAAAAACTTTGATAAAGCAAAGGAGTTTTGTTTCACACAACCACTAGCAGCACACGCACTACTTCAAAAAATAACAGATACTACCATCGCTTACCTTAAGAAAAAAGTAGAAGCAGGAGTAAATGCGGTACAAGTTTTTGATAGCTGGGGAGGAATGCTTTCTCCCGTAGATTATCAAGAATTCTCATGGCAATATATCCAGCAAATTATTGATGCCCTTAAAGAAGAGGCTCCAGTAATTGCTTTCGGAAAAGGATGCTGGTTTGCACTTGATCAAATGTCTAAGTCTGGCGCTTCTGCACTAGGTGTAGACTGGACATGTTCTCCAAAAACAGCTAGAGAACTTACCGGAAACCGTATCACACTGCAAGGTAACTTTGACCCTACTCGTTTATTCTCTCCTCCTAGTGAGATAAAAAGATTAGTACATGAGATGATTAATGAATTTGGAAAAGATAAATACATTGTAAACCTTGGTCACGGTATTTTACCTAATATTCCTATTGAGAACGCAGGTGCATTTATTGAAGCGGTAAAAGAATATAAAGCATAATGAACTTACGAGCTGTCTTTAAGTCTATGGATTTTAGACAGCTCTGGAGTTTGTTCTGGCTCAGTGTGCGACATCCTAGGTTTATTGTACCTACCATATCCGGTACACGTCGCACCATAGCTATTTGTGATGAGTTATATGGTGATAAGCAACACCTCAACGGTCCAGAAAATGCATTTCGCCATGCTTTGTGGAATATACTTCTTGTACACCACAGTATACAGCGTGGTTTACCCATAGAAAAATCACTTGCTTGGGCAAAAAAAATTACAGACTGGCATGAAGATTTCTCTCCAAACGTGTCTCTCGCTAGAGCAATGGATGTACATAACAACCGCGTAGGCCGCCATCTTATTGCCAGGTTTTTTAGGGAAGATGAAAACTTTCTTGTAGGGCACCTACTTAAGATGGTTACGCTTTCGCGAAAGCATACCCACGCACAGCATATTGCTACAGAAAAAGAGGTACTCGTTCATATAGATGAAATAATTTAACGATATCAAAACACTACTTTAAAAGCAGAAACAATAGTTTTACAGCTAATTTACTAGTATGAGAACACATTACAAGAAGCTTAAGTTGCGGTACATCGCTCTAAAAAGAGGCTGGACGCCACAGCAAAATTTATTTTATGGCTTTCTTACTTATGTGGGTGTTGGTACTCTTCTATTAAGTCTTCCATGGCTTCAAAAAACAAGTGCTCCCATTCTTGATCACTTATTTACAGCTACCTCTGCTGTAAGCACAACAGGACTCGTCACGATGTCTATTTTTGACTCCTATAACGAAGTAGGACAGTTTGTGATTATGATCCTATTCCAGCTAGGAGGCATAGGTTATCTTACGTTTACCACCTTTATGTTACTATCTACTACACATAAAATCACACCTTGGCATAAAAGTATTTTAAACACAGAGTTTACACTCCCTATCACCATTAAAATTAAAGATTTTTTAAAATCTGTTATTCTCTATACAGTCATCATGGAAGTACTAGGAGCACTATTATTTTTTATTGCTTTTAAGACCGATGGAATGGCTACGGGAGAAGCAATATGGTCTTCTATTTTCCATAGTATAAGTGCATTTTGTACGGCGGGATTTAGTTTGTTTAATAGTGGATTTACAGACTATGTAGATAATGGTCTTATCAACTTTACAATCTCCATGCTTGCTATTTGTGGATCTCTGGGTTTTATAGTGATTACTGATTTTGGATTATGGATTAAAAATAGAGCACACTCGCTCAGTTTTACTACAAAGATTGTAACCATAGGATCCCTCATACTCTTAGCATTTGGATCTTTATTCTTCTACTTTGTAGAACCTTCTATTTCGAGCTTAGAAGGTTCTGCGCGTGTAAGTGCTGCTTTTTTTCAATCTATGACCGCGATGACTACTGTAGGTTTTAACACGGTTGATTTTAGTGCTTTTATTTTACCTATGCTTTTAGTTACTATTTTTCTAATGTACATAGGTGCATCTCCGTCTGGTACGGCTGGAGGAATGAAAATCACAACACTAACTGCAGTATTTGCTATTATGAAAAGTAGGCTTAAGGGGTCAAAGAATATCACCTTTTTAGGTAGACGTATTCCTTATGAACGTTTATATGTAGCCACTTCATCTTTTATTTTTTATACAACGCTCATTTTTGTAGGAACTTTTATACTTACGTTTTCAGAAAGTTTTGATTTTGAAAACATCTTATTTGAGGTTGCTTCTGCTCTCGGTACTGTAGGTGTAAGTACTGGAATTACAGGAGATTTAAGTAGTGTAGGAAAAATTGTTATTATTATACTTATGTTTATCGGAAGGTTAGGAGTACTCACCTTCGGGCTCGCCATTTGGTCAAAGAGAATATCACAAGATGAGCGCAAGATTCTTAAAGAAGACATAGCTGTATAGTATGATTAAAGGTATTTTAAGTTCGCTCAAAACGTACACCACCTCTTTTGGATTAATTTCAAAGCTTGGACTTTGGAAATACTTTACAATCCCTATGGTTATTAGCTTTATTACTGCAGTAACTATTGGACTTATTGCTTGGGGATTTTCTGACAATCTAGGCCACTGGATAGCTCAAATCTGGCCTTGGGAATGGGGAGCGCAAGGGTTTGATACTATGTCACAAATATTAAGTGCATTACTCATCATTGCAATAGGTCTTGTGCTCTATAAACACATCATCATGGCACTAAGCGCCCCATTCATGAGTCCTGTTTCAGAAAAAATTGAAGCACACTTAAGAGGAGAAAGTCATACACACAGAGCGACCAGTAATACAGAACAACTTATACGTGGCGTGCGCATTAACGTACGTAATCTAATGCTAGAACTTCTCATTACACTACCCATTTTATTACTTAATCTCATCCCTTTCATAGGTAGCGTTGTAGCCGCTGTGCTACTATTTTTTACACAATCTTATTATGCAGGATTTGGTAATATGGACTACACGCTGGAACGTCATTTTAAATATCGTGAGAGTGTTAATTTTATAAAAGATAATAAAGGATATGCTATTGGTAACGGGATGGTCTTTATGCTCTTTTTATTAATTCCTGTAGTTGGTATTATCTTAGTACTTCCTGTTTCTGTAACTGCAGCAACGGTACAAACGGTGTGGCTACTTGATAAAAAAAACAATATAATACCTGTAAATTAACACGTAATCAGCATGCGTAATTTGAGAAGTGAAAACCAAAAATCTCTCAGCATGCGAGCTATCGACTAAGCAACGCAGCCTTAAACTTTAGATAACCCGACCTACGAGGCCTTGTCTGAGGAACGAAGACCTCCTTGTAGGTCTGAATGAAAAAGATTAGAATGAATTTAGAAGCACTAGAAAAGGGACATTATTACCATCTCTACAATCGCGGTAACGATAGTGAAGCTATTTTCAAAAATGATGATAACAACCGATACTTTCTATCACTTATGGCAAACATCTTGAGAATACGGTTTCCATACTCGCATTTTGTTTAATGGATAATCACTACCTTTTTTTAATACGCTTAGAAGCAGAGGAAATAATTGTTACTCAAAAACTTTCTAATTTTATAAACGCTTACTCCAAGGCTTATAACAAGAGATTTAATGGTACCAGAAGCCTTTTTGAAAAACACTTTCGTCCTAAGCGCAATACCGATTAAAATTATCTCAAAAATGTAATTGTCTACGTTCACCGCAATCCTGTAAATCATGGTGTGATTTCAAGTATCAACTTGTTTAGATATTCTTTGTATCGCCATATACTTAATGGTAGTCTAAGTCTACCATTATCATTAAAAATAGATGAGTGCATAGATTATTTTGACAATCTCAAAAACTTTAAATTTGTACATCAGTACAATCCTAAATTTGGAGATAAGGAAGCAGTTAATTGGTAGTTTAGGTTCATCCAGACCTACAAGGTTCCCTCCAGAAAAACCTCGCTGGTCAAAACCCTGAAAATCCTAAGCTTAGAGGTGTTGTCTGAATAAAACTTAATAATTAAATCATCACCCACTATTTTGGGTTTGAAAAGTATATAATGAAAGAACAATTTGTAGCATACATCCTCAACCTTCAAGATCAAATCACTTCTAGACTGGAGCAACTAGACGGCAAAGCAACATTTCAAGAAGATAACTGGAAACGTCCAGAAGGTGGTGGTGGTCGCACACGCGTCATTGAAAATGGAAACATCTTCGAAAAAGGCGGTGTCAACACTTCGCAAGTACACGGCGAACTTCCGAAGGCGATGCAACAATATTTTGGTGTAGAGGATGCTAACTTTTTTGCCTGCGGAATATCACTCGTATTACATCCTAGTAGCCCTATGGTGCCTACCGTGCATGCAAACTGGCGCTACTTTGAGATGTACGATAAGGAAGGAAACATTGTAGATCAATGGTTTGGTGGAGGTCAAGATCTCACACCTTATTATCTATTTGATGAAGATGCTACTCATTTTCACCAGACGTGCAAAACTGCTTGCGATAAACATGATGCAACCTTTTACCCTACCTACAAAGCACGTTGTGATGAGTACTTTCACAATGCACACCGAGGAGAAGGTCGCGGTGTAGGCGGTCTATTTTTTGATTATTGCAAAGCTACCGAAGAGCGCTCTATGCAAGACTGGTATAACTTTGTGACTACTGTGGGCGACAGTTTCTTAGAGGCGTATGTCCCTATTGTGGAGCGCAGAAAAGATACCGCTTTCGCGAAAGAACAAAAAAACTGGCAAGAGATACGCCGTGGTCGCTACGTAGAGTTTAACCTTGTACACGATAAAGGAACCCTCTTTGGCCTAAAGACAAATGGGCGTATTGAAAGCATCCTAATGAGCCTACCTCCCGTGGTGCAGTGGAAATATGACCACCACCCAGCACCAAGAAGTGAGGAAGAACGATTAATAAAAGTATTGCAGAAGCCAAAAGAGTGGGTTTCTTAATAAACTACCTTTATTAAATGTTTTCCTTATCATTAAAACTATCCAAAATATTTAACGGACTACATGATAATTCTAAATTTCATTATAAGTAAGCAATTTTAATAAGATGATTCAAAACATTAAGAAAATCCTATTTCTACTATTAATATTATCTTTTAAAGTAAATTCCCAAATCACAATAGAACAGTTAGTAGACAATTCGCTTTATTCATCAAACGTCGGGGTTGGCCAAATATTTACTGTTTCACAAGAAGCAGCAATTACTAATTTAACTATCTACTCAGATGAGGATCAATCTGAAAATTTATTTTTCAAATTATTACAAGGTCCTAACTCTGATATTATTTACGAAAATGACCTAGTGGTTATAAATAGTAGTCCAAATGAAACTTCCATAAGCATAGATGAAAATCTAATACTCCAACCCGATATTCAATATGCTTTCCTATTCTGCCTGAATCAAGAATGTGAAATAGCCGGGAGTAATTCCATAAGGTTTAAAGCAGGATGCATAAACCCTACTGGTGAATTTTATCAAAACGGTTATGCTATAAACTCAACTGACCTAGATCAATTTGACGCTAATGCAAGTTTCAACCATTGTGACTTAACCTTTATAATAAACTTACAAGAAACAACTTTGACCAACAATAATGGGGTTACTCTAAATACTAGGGACATCTTTCCTAATCCGACGTCAGGTTTTTTAAAATTACCAGAAAATATTGAAAGCATAGTTTTAATATCAATGACCGGTCAAATAACTAAAATACAAGCAGTTGATAACGAATTAAACATTTCTTTTTTAGAAAGTGGACTATATTTTATTCGTTATAAATATCAAAATTCAATTATAACAAATAGGATAGTTAAACTTTAAAAAAAGAATATTCCAAAAATTGCAATTTAAAATAATTACAATTTTTATTAAGCCTATTTTCGCGAAAGCGAAAAACACCTCTTACCTCCAGATAGCAGAAGTCTTGATCTTGAGACCATTCTCGGTATTCAAATAATGAAAACGAGCCTTGAGTAACTGCTTACGCCCGTCACGGGTTCTTGTGAAAGTGAGCGCTGCTTTATCACTTACAAAAATCTGCCAATACTTAAAAAACAAGGCGGCATCTTTCTTGTTGGTTGTAAATATAGAAGGCACACTATAATAACTCGCCAGTCCAAATTTCTCTTGAAACCAACCCGATTGTTCAATTATATAGCGTGCATTATCTACGGGTTCCAGCAGCTCTTGCAGGCAATTTACAAAGAGTATTTCCTCCTTTGCTGTGGCTCCAGTGAGAAAACACGCAATTTCTTTATTAGGTAAATATTCTACACCCAGTTTCATTTGCTGTAGTTGGGTGGTGATGAGCAATTGCTCACGCAGCGACTTTAATACGACTTGTCCCATTTTATACACTTGCTTATCTATACGACCAAATTTAAGGTACTTGACAATCGCCTTATACGTTTTAGGCGCTAGTACGAGCACCATAGAACCTAAGGTGGCATATATGAAAAATAAGATGCCTCTAGAAAAATAGCTTCCTACATTATTAATAATTATCTCTGGAATGGTCATAGTGATAACGGCTCCCAGCTGCATAAAACTATACTTTACAGCATCTTTATAGTAGACCTTTTGTGTTTCGACTTCTTTCTTCTTGGTGCTTGGACTAAAATCAAACTTAAGCTCCCTTACAAGTAACTTTCCAGTCCCTATTGCCCTTTCCCACCGCTCTTTAATTATGCCACGCTCTGAAGCAAGCTGCAACATTTTTTTATTAAGTTTTTCCTTCTTCACAATAGTTGTGGGTAGTGCAAAACGGTCTGCGCCATTTTCTATAAACGGATCATTTTCAAGGGAGACTCCGCAAAAGGCGTCAAAACGTTTTACAAGTTTTGCCACATCTTCACCACCGCCATCAATGGTAGGATCTATACACGCGAGATGCCAGATAGATGCCACTTTATCTGGATTACCTGGTTGTACGCGTATTGCACGACCGCGCATCTGGTTAGACATTACAAAGGAGCTCACGTAAGAGCCAAGTACTAAAGTGTTAATAACAGGGGCATCCCAGCCTTCTCCTAGCAAGGCTGCTGTGCCAACTAGTATTTGTATGTGACCATCTGTAAATAGCTGTGTGATCACACTCACAATAATACTCTTTGCTCGTTCCTTTGTTTTTACAATAATAAACTCCGTTCCATTAAGAGACGTGATGGTATAATCATCTTCAGAAAGTACTTTGACGATTTCGCTTTCTAAACCTTTATGCACAATAACAAGTGTACCCGTGAGAACCGCTAGTTTTTCTAATTTGTTTATTCCTTGCCAGCGTTCTACGTGTTGTGCAAGCGAGTATCGCAGGTGATGAAAAATAGGAACTACTCCTAACTTATTTATAGCTGCTAAATCTTCATTGACGCTTTCTAAGAATTCCTTGCGTACATAATCTGTGAGTATGACGGCACGTAGGTCTGCCCACATTTCCTTAGACTCAAAATCTATAATCTCGCAAATACTTTTAAGTTTGTTAGGACTTTGTGCAAGCGATTTATACAGCTGGCGCTCTCCTTTAAAGTTCACCCTATTATTATCAAAGGCACCTACCCTACGCAACTGCTTTTCTAAATCCAGCAGCATCTCTTCATCTTCTAGAAAAAGCTCTCTATCTGTCACTAAAATAGGTTGCAATAATCGCTCTGCCCATTCTTGATTAAAAAGTGGTAATTGTGCTTTCTCGGTGTCTACTCCAAGAACCTCAATTTTCTCCTTTGGGATCTCATGACCGCGTGCTTCGAGGTAAACGAGTATAGCCACATAAAAATCTGGTTTCTCATAGATAGGATCTAGCAAACCATCTGTTATCGTGTACAGAGTATGTTCTAGAACGAACGTTCCAAATTTATCATTTTCTACCAATGAATCAATGAAACCCTTTGATTTTACACGGTATTTGAGAATGTATTGGATTTGAGCTTCGTCTGGTTCAGAGAAATAAATGTAATCTTGATGCGCGCATAGATTTCCTTCTCTTACTAATTCTGGAACGCTTATTTCAATATCTATAGAGCCGCATAATTGGAAATATTTGGCTATTTCTCGTTGCTCACTATCATAAGGTGGTGTGGCGGTTAATGCCGTGAGCGTTCCTTCCAGTTTTTTGAGTGCAAAAAGTGGTTTCCACCACTCATTTTTAAGGTGATGTGCTTCATCCAATACAATATGCTTGATGCCCGCTTCCGCGAAAAAAGTTACCAGCCGGCTCATATCCCCTTCCATTTCATTTTTTGAAAAAGCATGTAGTGATTGGTAAGTAGCAAAAGTGATGTGTGCAGGCTCTTTTATATTTCGCGAAAGCGGAATAGTACAATCTTCCTCCTTCACAAAACACTCAAACATACGTTGCTCCCATTGGTTTCTGATTGTAATTGTAGGTGCAAGCACAAGTGTTTTCTGGTTGACACGGCGCATCATCTCGAGCCCAAGCACTGTTTTACCAGAGCCTGGAGGTGCGACTACGTGCAAATGGTTATCTGAAACATGGCTTTTAAAATCCTTTAAAAATCGCTCCTGATAGGTGCGCCACGGGTATATGAAATGAAAGGCTTCTTTAAGCAAAGGGAGTGGTAAATTAATTGGTAAATTTGTTTAAATATAAGGCACACAATTCGAAGTACGAACGACTATTTGTAAAAGGGTTGTGATCACCTAACTAGACGATTATAAATCTATATACCTCTTTTTATGCTACGCAGAAATCGCAGACTACGCACCTCAGAAGCTATACGCTCACTAGTGCGCGAGACATTTATCACTCCTAATGATTTTATTGTACCACTCTTTGTTGTGGAAGGAAAAGGTGTAAAAGAAGAAATTAACTCTATGCCTGGTTATTACAGGTATAGCTTAGAACTCATAGAAAAAGAAGTTAAAGAGCTCTGGGGAATGGGATTAAAATCTGTCTTGCTTTTTGTAAAAGTGCCCGATAACCTTAAAGACAACTCTGGCACAGAAGCACTCAATAGTGACGGGCTCATGCAACGTGCTATTAAAACAGTAAAAAACGCATGCCCAGAAATGATCGTGATGACAGATGTAGCTCTAGATCCTTATTCTTCTTTTGGTCATGATGGTATTGTGGGGAATGGAGAGATTGTAAATGACGATACCGCGGCTGTTCTTGCCGAAATGGGACTAAGTCACGCTCGTGCTGGTGCAGATATTCTTGCGCCCAGTGATATGATGGATGGTCGTATTTTTGAAATGCGCACCCTGCTAGAAGATGAAGGTTTTTATAATACTGGTATTATGAGCTATAGTGCCAAGTATGCGAGTTCTTTCTATGGTCCTTTTCGCGATGCGCTGGATAGTGCTCCTGTGGATCTTAAGGATGTTCCAAAGGATAAAAAAACATATCAGATGGATTTTGCAAATCGTGATGAAGCGATTAAGGAAACCCTCATGGATATAGAAGAAGGAGCAGATATTGTGATGGTAAAACCAGGGCTTTGTTATCTAGATATCGTGCGCGATTTACGAGAAGCAGTAAACGTTCCTATTGCTGTATATCAAGTGAGTGGCGAGTATGCAATGCTCAAAGCCGCTGCCGAAAAAGGATGGCTAGATCACGATAGCGTGATGATGGAGCAAGTAATGGCAATAAAACGCGCCGGAGCAACGATGATAGCAAGTTACTTTGCAAAGGATGTTGTGAAGCTGATTAGTTAATTTCTAGATTAAAACATACTCAAACTAATGTTGAAATTAAGGGCTATATCTTTTTTGGTAGACTATCTTAGTATGATAAGTATAGGAGGTCTAATCATGTTCTTAACCTCAGACTTAATTATTACAATGCTTCTTATTTATCCAGTCGCAATTAACAAAGATTTTCTAAATGGTAAAAGTATAGGAAAGAGGATTTTTGGGATACAAGTCCAAAATTTACAATCTAATAAAGCTTCTGAATGGCAAGGTGCACTTAGAAATATATTGCCAATAGTACCGATAGATCTTTTGTTTACGATACTCAATCCAATGCGAAGAATAGGAGATTACATAGCCAGAACTCAAGTTGGATATAATGATCAATTCACACTACGCACAATCGGTTCAGAATTAAAAAATTATAGAATGAACAAGAAGCTTATATTAGGTTTAATTTTCGGGGTTTTAAATATCTATATTCTTTTAGAGCTTTACGCAATGATATTACCAATATGATTAGAGTTTACAATCTCGCTCAAGTAAACGTTGCCCGTATGAAAGGGGTCTCAGTAAATGATCCAGAGATGAAGGATTTTAGAGACCACACCAATGAGGTGAACACGCTTGCAGAACAATCTAAAGGTTTTGTGTGGCGCGATGTCTTTGATGAGAATGCCGCACCACAACCCAATGCGCTGGCAGATGAACAGATGCTTATAAACTTTTCTGTATGGGAAGATGTTGAGTCGCTTAGAGCTTATACTTATACGACGTTCCACACGGCTATTATGAAACGCCAAAAGGAATGGTTTCAAAAGTATGGTGAGGCACATTATGCGTTATGGTGGATTATAGCAGGAACAACTCCCTCAGAAAAAGAAGCTATCGAACGACTAGAATATCTCCAAAAAAATGGCGCTAGTGCGCATGCATTTACTTTTAAAGAAGTTTTTGAAAAGCCTGAGTAAACCTTCCGCTTACACGAAAAAATCAATTTTAAAAAGAAAAGTGCTTTTCAATATGCGCTCGTGCTTCTCTTAAATCGGTATACATTGCGTCTGCTCGTTGTAACCTTGTATGCTGGGTAGCATCATGCTGTACTACTAGACATTCTAATCCCGCGTCTTTTGCAGAGGTCATCCCACTATGCGTGTCTTCTATAGCGATACAATTTTCTGGATTAAGCCCTAGATCACTAAGTGCTTTGAGATAAGATTCTGGATTAGGTTTTGTGTCCTTCACATCTGAGGAAGTCACTGTAATCTCAAAAAAGTGTGCAAGATCCTCTTTACCAAAAATAATATCTACCATCTCACGATCACTTCCCGTGACTAGTGCTAGGGTGATTCCCTTATCTTTATAATAATTCAAGGTCTCTATTGCATGAGGCATAAATGTAACCGGTGAGTTACGGAGATTTTTATAAGACAAGGCTTCTTTTTTCTTAAGCGTTTCTTCAAAAGGAAGATCAAGATGATGATCTTTAACAACTTGTTTTAAAGCATAATATGCGGGCTTACCCGCCATGTTTGCTGCATACTCTTCCCACGTAAGCTCGATGTGCAAGGGAGCTAGTAATTCATTAAATGCTTCAAAATGAAGTGACTCTGAGTTTACTAATGTTCCATCAAAATCAAAAAGTATTGCCTTTAGTTCTTGCTTTTTCATATCTAATTATAAGAGAAGCGAACCTACCCAAAAATCAAGTATTTGATCTTAAATTATTGTTATGATTTAGAAGTGGTTTGATTAATTACGCTTTCGCGAAAGCGTACGTACATATAAAGTATGTCTAACACCACTAAAGTATCGTCGCTTTTTCCCTACATTTACATAAAACAATCACTTTATTATGGGTCAATTACTGTTGTGGGCAACTATATCAATCTTTTTTTCATTCTTATGTTCTATACTTGAAGCCGTACTTCTGAGTGTTACACCTACGTTTATAAACATCAAGAAAAACGAGGGAAAAGCCTATGCCGAAACTCTTGAAGAACTTAAAAAAGATGTAGATAAACCACTTATTGCAATCCTTACCTTAAACACACTTGCACACACCGTAGGTGCAATGATGGTAGGTACTGTAGCTGCAGATTT
>ENA-ORXC01000414-ORXC01000414.1-marine-metagenome-genome-assembly--contig:-NODE-414-length-32002-cov-19.895662_pt1 | contig 32002 bp, 23 predicted proteins | sample MGYA00237865_ERZ511478 | MGnify/ENA metagenome assembly ERZ511478
TTTGCAATTGCCATTGCCGTAATAGCCCTATTCTCTATTTTCATCTACATGTATATGTTTAATAATGAGAATGAAATAACAGAGGCTACTCCTGATTTGGAAACAACGGAAAAAGGACAATTACCTGCTTCTTATCATTCAGAAGATCGAGAGTATGTATATACAAATTCAGAAACTTATGTGCCGGTGACAATACCTGCAAAAGATGCAATTGACCCTAATAAGAAAATTGCAATTATCATTTCTGATACGACACTTACTGAGGCTGATTTAGTAGATGATAAAGTAGACTCTTACGTTAAGCAAGAAATAGTAGATAAACCTAAAAATACATTGCAGACCGAATCTATAAAAACAATGGTAGACACAGTAACTACTGGTATTGTATCAAAAGAAATTAAAGAACCGGTTGTAGAAAAAGAAGATGTATTAACAGAGAGTTCAAAAACAGCATCAGTAACCAATACAACTTCAGAATTGAACTGTATGGCCATGGTGGGTGTCTTTAAAGATCAGAATAATATAGCTGCAATTATTAAAAAACTAAAAGCTTTAGGGTACACACATGAACAAGGCGCATACCCTAAAGGTTTAACTTATATAAGCGTACCTGTTGATTGCTCTAACGAATCTAATAAGAAGCAACTTATTTCAGAATTAAATAAAGCATTCGGTATTGATTCTTGGGTTAAAAAGAGATAGGGTCTTATTCAAAGAAAATATTTGGGTAAAGGAAATTAAAAAAAGGCTAGAAGAAATTCTAGCCTTTTTTTAATAAGTAAAATTTTATTTATCTATGTAGAACCTTTGATCAGTTTAAAGATTTTATTAAATACTTTCAGCTAAAGGAAAATCTATTTCAACATCCGTTAGATTGTGAAAAGTATTTGTTACAGTAATAATACCTACTGCGATTACTAAATCAACCAAGTTCTCTTTGGTATAGCCAGCATCATAGAATGCGTTTAAACTTGTATTGCTCAATTTACCTCTATTGATTGCTATTTCTTTAGAAACTTTAGATAAGGCATTCAACTTATTGTCCCAAGAAGCTTTACCAAGTCTTAATTCTAAAATCTGATTATCATTAAGACCTTTCATCTTGCTAATTGCAGTGTGTGCAGATTGGCAATACCTGCAACCATTAACTTGGCTAATGGCCAGATCAACTACTTCTTTTTCAATAGCCGTTAAAGAAGTTTTAGCGTTTGAGAATTGTAAGTAGTCTTTTAGGGCATTATCTGAATGTGCCATAGCGGCATATATATTAGGTACAAATCCTAATCCCTTTTCAAGGTTATTGAAAATTTCCTTGTTCGCTTCACTTACATCTTCTTTTTTTAATATCGGAAATCTGCTCATTTTTATATTTTAAAATTAGAGATGTATTAATTTCTACCTGCCATAACACCGCCATCAATATCCCAGATAGCACCTGTAACCCATGCAGTTTCATCAGATAATAAGAAGTGAATGGTTTTGGCGATTTCATGTGGTCTACCTACCCTGCCAATTGGGTGAAAAGCATTGAAACCCTGTAACGTTTCCTCTATTTTATCTTCTTCTATGAAGGCACCGTATATTGGAGTAACTACTACTGCAGGAGATACTGCATTTACTCTAATGTTAAATTCTGCCAGTTCCATTGCTAAATGTTGAGTAAAGCTATGAAGACCAGCTTTAGCCATTGAATAAGCAGATGAAGGCGTAGCTTTAATTGCTTGTTTGGCCCACATAGATCCTATATTTACAATAGAACCACCTCCATTATCTTTCATTATATTGGCAGCGACCTGTGTAATAAAAAAGAATGCTTTGTTGAAGTCATGATAGATGTTGTAATCTTGCTCGGTATGCTCTAAAAACGGTTTAGGACTAAAATAACCTGCAGCATTTAAAAGATATTTTAAATCAGGAGCGATTTCCTTAATAGAATTAGTGAATTCTTGAACAGCTGTAAGGTCACTAAGGTCAAGAGCTACCGTTTTTATTGAACCAATAGATGAAAGTTCTTTTTCAATACTTTCCAAATTTTTACCAGGTCTACCAACAACGATCAATTCTACATCGTCATTTATTAATAGTTCAGTGGTGGCTTTTCCCATTCCAGTAGTTCCTCCAATTATCAAAGCTTGTTTTTTCATGATTTTTGTATTTTTTTATTTGATACAAAGGTCATGACATTGGGTCTATAATAATGGCAATTAAGCGCAAACGAATGGTAAATTAAGGTAATGATGCCTGAAACTGTTTTGGTGTAAGTCCGGTTTCTTTTTTAAAATACTTTGTAAAATAGGTTGGTTGATCAAAGCCTATGGCATATGCAACCTCTTTAGCCGTAATCTTATGGTTTGCCAGCATTCTCTTGGCTTCTAAGATTTTTAGTTGACGAATAATGTTCGCTGGTGTATCTAACAGATATTTTTTACTTAGTGAGGTTAAATTTTTAACATTGATATTAAGTTTGGTACAATACTCATCTAAGCTTAAAAATGATTCCATATTTTCAAAAATCAATTGTTTGAATAGATAGGCCGTATGGTGTTCCTTATCTGTATCTACACCAAAAGCATTTTGTTTTTTCTTTAATCGTTCAATTTGATATAATAAAGTTTGAAAAAAAGAGAATACCTGTTCTTTGTGAAAATAATCTTTGGTCTTTAATTCTATGTCTATAGCAGAGGAAAGCATAGTAAGCTTTTTGGCATCTACAGCGGACAAGGTGACAAACGGATTACCGATTTCATTAAATATGGAATAAGAAAACCGTTTCATTAAATCAGTATTGAAACGTTCTATGAAATAATCATTAAAATGGTATAGCTGTCCCTTGTTTGGTGAATCTGGACAGAAATAGTGAACTTGATTTTTATTAATAAAGAACAAGGTATTCTCTTTATGTTCTACTACTTGATAATCAATATAGTGTCTGCCTTTTTCTTTAAACCAGATAATTTGATAAAAGCTGTGATTATGTGGTTTTGAACTTGGTGTACTATGTTTTTGAAAATAAGCTTCTGCATCAAGAAAATCGAAATGTAATTTCGAATAATCATCTTTGTGCAAGTGGTATTTTTTAATATTCTCCAAAAGAACTATAGCAATTTTAAAGTTATACTGATATTTTAATATAAGCTAAATTTAAAAGTAATAAGACGTAAGTAATGTTATTAACTTTCATTCTATTAAGGCAAATCATAATCTAGACCAGAATAGATACTTAACACACCAATAACAATATCATTGGGCAGCATATTTAATCCATTAGATACATAGGTTATTGTAACGTCATCAGAAGGGAAATATACGGTTGATGATCTATAACCATCAATACTACCGGTATGTCCAAATCCTTGTTTATTATAGAATGCAGGAGAGTTTAGTCCAAATCCATAACCATCGACCATAGTTGTCATAAGAATAAATGAGTCTTCTGAAATGAGCTGTCTATCGAATAAAGCTTGATAAAAGATATTTACTCCTTTAGCAGAAGATACAATTGAACCAGTACCTTGAAGTATGGTATGATGTGTTTCTATGATAGGTATCCAATTTTCATTCTCAAGATAATATGAAAAAGCTTCATTGTTATCAGAATTAGTAAGCTCGCCATTGTAAGTATCAACGAGATTTAATGGAATAGCTATTCTATCATTTAAAGACTGTTCATAGGTTTTGGTATCTAAATCTTCTATTATAAATGATAGAATAACATAATTGGTATTTGAATACTCGTACTTATCGTTTGGTTCAAAAACAGTCCCGTTTTCAATGAAATAGTCTATAAGTTCTGAGCGCGTGGCTGATTCAAAATTTCTTCCTAACTCGAATTCACCACTTGTATAATTAAAAAGTCCGCTTCTATGTCTCAGTAAATGCTCAATAGTAATAATCTCGGCATTGGGTATATCTGGAAAGTAGTTGTCAAGTGTAGTTTCTAAACTTAATTTATTTTCTTCAACAAGCTGCATAATCATTGTAGCAGTAAATGTTTTTGTAATAGAACCTATTCTGTATTTGGAAGCTGAATTTGCTGAAATCGATTTTTCTACATCAATATAACCAAAAGAAGTTTGATAATCTTCTTTACCATTTTTGAAAATAGAAATACTGCCCATTGCTAAATTTTTCTCTTCAATTCTGGAAAAGAACAAGTCCATTTTATCTCGGTCAAAATCTTCGCCAAATTCATCCACTTCTGGTGTACAAGAAAAGGCTGCCAATAATAAAAATGTTAGAGCAATAACTTTTAAGTAATGATTTTTCATGTGTAAATAATTGAATTAGTTAGTGTTATGATGCCAAACTTCGACCATTAAAATATGCAAGGTTGTTAATGAAATAATAATTGAAGTTAAATTTAAGGTAATTATGTAGGAGTATTCCCGTAGGAATTCTTTTAAAATAAATTAACCTTTTTTAAGATTTGCCAAGCGGTATTATGTTTTATTTTTGCCGCCTTAAAATTGTTATCAAGAATCTCAAAAAAGGAGATAGCAACCTGCAATAACAAGCAAGGTGCTAAATAGATAAGCCAATTAATTGGAACAAATGTTAGTTCATAATCCTTCTAATTTTTAGCTATTTCCTTTTTTGATTATGAAGAAAGAGAAATGGAAAGTACCAAAAAGATGACCCCCAAATTTTCTGCCTTAATACCTTTGTTGGTATTTGTATTTACCTTTTTAGGCGTAGGTATCTATCAAAATGATTTCTATGCCCTACCCGCACCTATTGCGGTAATTGTGGGTATTGTAGTTGCGTTCATACTATTTAGGCAATCGATATCAGATAAAATCAATACGCTTTTAAAAGGTTGTGGAGATGATAAGATATTGACGATGTGCCTTATCTATTTATTGGCAGGTGCTTTCGCTGCAATTACTAATGAAACAGGTAGTGTAGATGCCATTGTAAATCTTGGTTTAGACCTTATAGCCATACAATACATATATGTGGGCATTTTTATCATTGCCGGGTTTTTATCTGTCTCAACAGGAACTTCTGTTGGCGCTATCGTAGCCTTGGCGCCAATAGTAGTAGGTTTTGCCGAAGAAAGCAATGCAGAGCTGGCAGTATTATGCGGGGCGTTATTGGGCGGTAGTATGTTCGGTGATAACCTATCTGTCATTTCAGATACAACTATTGCAGCAACCCAGTCTTTAGGTTGCAAAATGAGTGATAAGTTCAAACAAAACATTAAAATAGCTGTACCAGCAGCGATATTTACCATTGTTATACTAATTTTTCAAGGCTTAGGGTTAGAATCCGTTGCATCTGAAAACACGATCTATAATTATGATATTGTAAAGATTTTACCGTACGTGTTGGTAATTGTCCTGTCTATTGGTGGAGTCAATGTTTTTGTGACGCTGTTACTTGGCGCTATAGCTGCAGTTGTATTAGGAATTGTTTATCAAGATTTTACTCTGATTGAATCCGCCAAAATTGCTTACACAGGATTTACCAACATGACAGAAATATTTCTTTTGTCTTTATTGACCGGAGGACTTGCGGCATTGGTAGAAAGAAATGGCGGAATAGAATTTATATTGGTCAATATTAGAAAGCTGATAAAAAATAAGAAATCGGCACAATTTGGTATAGCCACATTAGTGAGTACAATTAATATGGCAATAGCCAATAATACCGTTTCAATTATAATTGCCGGACCAATTGCAAAGACTATTAATGACGAGTATCATTTAGATAATAAAAAGACAGCGTCTATCTTAGATATTTTTGCCTGTATTTTTCAAGGTTTATTGCCTTATGGAGCACAAGTTTTAATGATTTTAAGCTTCTCTAAAGGGGAAATAGATTATTTAGATTTGGTAAGTAATACATGGTATCTAATGCTTTTATTTATGTATACGTTACTGTTTATTGGGGTAAGACCTTTACGTAAATAACAAGGTTTTATAATTGAGAACTTAATCTCAATAGTATTATAAACACATAACAATACTCCATAGATAAGATTTGAATACTTTGAGTATTATCTTGAGGTAGTTTACTTTAGAGTATCTTGCATTTAAAAGCTTCAATAACTAATATTGGGGTAATAGACCTTATAATAGGTCTTTTAGAATTTAATATTAAAGAATGGGTCAAGAACCATCGGTTTGCGAAGAGAGCGTTTATAATAACATTTATCGAACCCATGCAGAAGGTTTGCGAAATTACCTTTACTATAAGTTTGGCGATATGCAACGGGCAGAAGATATTGTACATGATTCTTTTGTTAAATTGTGGTCTATATGTAGTACCGTCGTTTATAAAAAGGTAGCCAGTTTTCTATATAGTATTTCAAGAAATCTAATGATCGATACGCTGCGTAATAAGAAAGTTGCTTTGAAATTTGAAAAAGGATTGGTTAAAGAACAAGATAATGAAGACCCTTATTTTAAATTAAGAACAAAAGAATTTCAGTTAAAACTAGAATCCGTTATTTCAGATTTACCAGAAAAGCAACGCGAGGCTTTTTTAATGAATAGAATAGATAAGCTTACATACAAAGAAATAGCGATTAGACTAGAGGTCAGCGAGACAGCTATTGAAAAACGTATTTCAAAAGCATTAATAAAATTGAACAGTATTACAGAAATTAAAGATTTTTCTATTTAGCAGGTTGGTTAAATAGTTTTTTAAACGTATTACTAGTATGAGCAAGCATTTAGAAGATAAAAATTTAATTGCCCGTTGGATGGATGATCGTTTAAGTAACGAGGAGAAAGAACAACTGAAAGAATCGGGTGAACTAGATGCGCTTAAAACTGTAATTGATGATATAGATACCTGGAAGGTAAAACCATTTGATCTAGAGGCAGGTTTAGCCAAATTAAAAGAAGAGAATAAGACAGTTGTTCCATTAAAAAAGAGCAATAAAAACTGGCTGCGTATTGCCGCAAGTGTAGCTATATTACTGTCCTGTAGTCTGCTTTGGTATTTCACGTCTACTAGTTCCACTACTATTGCTACCAAAATTGCAGAGAGTAAAACAGTTGAACTACCAACAGGTTCTTTGGTTGAATTAGATGCGGCATCAAGTATAACATATGATAAAGATGATTGGGAGGACAGTAGAATGCTTACTCTTACAGGTCAAGCATTTTTTAATGTAACTAGCGGTGCTCCTTTTGTGGTGCAAACTCCCACGGCACAAGTTTCTGTGTTGGGTACACAGTTTAATATAAGTACACAAGAGGAAGAGTTTTCGGTATATTGCTATGAAGGTAAAATAGAAGTTTCGTATAAAAACAATTCAGAAATTATTACGAAAGGGCAAAGTGTATTTATAGTAAATGGCAAACTTAAAAAAGACAAACACCAATATTTGAGTCCGGAATGGATGAATGGTTTAAGTACCTATGATAGAACTCCGCTAAAAACAGTTATAGCTGATGTGAAACGCTATTACAATGTAGATGTAAATCTTCCGCAAAAGTATGATACACTTCAGTTTACGGGTACAATAGCGCATAAAGATTTGCAACAAACTTTAAATACCATTTTTACCACCATGGAAATAAAATACGAGCTTCAAGAGGGTAATACCGTTATTTTTGAATAGTATTGAACGTATAAAGCATAATATGATACCCATGTATAAGCATAAGAGAACATTACTTCAGTTTCTTGTTCTTAGTTGGTGTTGTATTTTATTTCCTTGTATATCATTTTCTCAAAACGGTCCTACATTAAAATTAGTAGATTTTTTAGATGAATTAAAAGCCACTTACAATGTAGATTTTATCTATAACCATACCCTTTTAGATCAAGTTGTACTGCCCTCCTCTTCACATGATTGTGAATCGTTAGAAAATTGTTTATCGAATATAAATGAAGAGGCTCCTGTCAAATTTGTTAAAGACGGAATCAACTCATATATGGTTGTGCCTATAAGAAATGATATTTCATTTAGTGTTATAGATGCAGAAAATAGTGAGGTCATTCCTAATATAACCATTCAAATTAATAAGGGAGAAGAGCGTTTTATATATCCTATTAATTCAAGGTATACCATCAAGAATATATTCGCATTAGATTCGGTTCATATACGTGCTTCCTTTTATTCCAAATTAGATATAATAGCTTCTGCGTTGGATGCATTAAAAACACCTGTGCGCTTAGAACATGCTATGATTCATTTGAATGAAGTTCAAATTACCGATTATTTGACAAGAGGTGTTAACGCTAAGATCAGTGATAATACCTTTCATATAGATATGCGGTCATTGGGTTTACTAGCAGGGGAAACTGATGGTGATGTTTTTAATGTAGTTAAAAATATACCGGGAGTACATACGCCAAGTGGTAAACCAGGAAGTTTAAATTTTAGAGGAAGTACATTTGATCAATCACTTATTGAAATTGACGATATCCCCATTTACCATAACGGGCATTTTTATGGCGCTATAGCACCCTATAATCCTACAATAGTTAACGAAATTGAAATTCAAAGAAATACCCTTTCTGCAAAATGGGGAGGTCGTGTTGGGGGGCTAATGCATATGACCACAAGCAATACTGTACCGGATTCTACAGCATATAACGTTCAAGCAAATACTGTATATGCCGGTGCTACGGCAAAATTTCCTATTGTAAAAGATAAGCTTGCTTTATATGTAGCCGGTAGGTCTAATTACCCAAGTATTAATTCTCCAAAACTTACCGCCTTTTCTAATCTAAATTTTCAAGGTAGTCGTTTAGAAGATGTTGCGGATAAGGTCAATAGCGAAAATTTTAAAGTTGGATTCTATGATATTAATTCAAAATTGGTTTATGATATCAATGAGAACCATAAAGCCACGATCAGCTACATAAATATTCAAAATATTTTATCGGCAACCTTAGAAGATTCTGAGGATAAGGACAATAAAGATTTCAGGGATTTATCGTTGAATAACTGGGGAATGAATATGAAATGGGAAGGCACTTTGTCAGAGAAACTCAAAGTACAAGCACGAATCAGTAAATCTATATTATACATCGATAACAAAAGTGAAGGCTTTTTAGCATCTGAACGTTCAAGTTTTGAAAAATACGCTAACACCATTGATGATACACGCCTTATAACAGAAGTTCAATTACAGTTAAACGAAAATACCGAACTAGAAACTGGTTATACCTTAACTGATTATAGTTTAAGGTTCGATGAGCGTAATGATGAGAATAGTGTGAACAATCGTAGAGATCAAGATGCATTAACGCATAGTGCTTTCTTATCGATCAATAAAAATTGGAACGATAAGATAACGGCTAATTTTGGTATGCATACCGATTATTACGAACCTAATAAAAGGTTTTATGCAGACCCTAGAATTTCAGTTAATGTTAGAACAAGTGATGCCTTTTATTTGAAGACTTCGGTAGGTCGATCTCATCAATTTATTCAAAAAAAGATTCGAGACGATTTTGATGATTTTAATAACCAGACCCAGTTTTGGTATCTTCCTGATCAAACTACTTCGGTACTTGAGGGCTACCAGACTATGTTAGGTGCCTTATACAACAAATCTGGTTGGTTAATAGATTTTGAATTGTATAGTAAAAATACCAACAATGTAACTTTGCAAACCAATACCAGCAACCTACAGAAAGGCAAGTTGAAAAGTATGGGTGCAGATTTGTTCGTAAAAAAGAGATGGAACAATTTTGAAACCTTGTTTAGTTATTCGCTAAGTGAAGTAAATACGGACTTTAATGAAACCTTGCCGATATTTTTTGACCAACGTCATATTTTACATGTTACAGCTTTATGGCATTTAGATCCTTTTAATTTGGCGGTAACTTGGGGCTATTTTACCGGTATGCCTGTAATAGTACCAGATTTTGATAGTGATAGCTCAATTTCACAAAGCGATTTGGATATTGGCTATGCCGATCGTTTTCCTAGTATGCATCAATTAGACCTATCAGGAACGTATGAATTTACAAATACTAAAAAAGGTTGGAAGTGCATTGTAGGGTTGTCATTTGTGAATCTTTATGACCAAGATAATATTGTAAACATTTTTCAGAATGAGCCACCGGTAGATGACCCCTACCGTAAAACTATAGGCTTCGCTCCTAACCTACAACTTAGCATACAGTTTTAAGTGTTCTACTAAAACAAAACACCATTTAATCTTACCAAATTTAAATTATTCTAAAACTAATTCTATTTTTTTTCAAATTAGGGGTTGGGTAAATCGAACTCTTGATCGTATTAAGGAAAAGGCATAAATAAAGCCTTCAATTAAACAGTAACCTTAATACAAAAAATGTTATGCGAAATAATCAATTAAGATGGTTAATAATAATTCTAGCGGTGATTTTAGTACAAGCTTGTGCCAAAGATGAACTAGATGTACTTGAACTAAGCGATGCCGAAGTAGAAGATCTTAATACAGTAGAACAAGATTCTTTGACAGCTAGAAGACAGAACAATAGAAACAACGGTTTAAACCCTTCAGAAGAGACAGTACAGCTTATAACGGATTGGAACGATCTGTGGTTAGTATTAGATCGTTACACCAACGGATTAAGACCTAATACTACGGCAAGAGCACTTGCTTATATTCATTTAGCTGGTTATGAAACAGCAGTAGCTGATATGGATGGTTATGGATCTACTAGAAATCAATTACAAGGTTTTAATCTAGACCAAGATGATAGACCTGCCAATGTAGATAGAAATTTAGCATTAAACACTTGTTATGCTTTGGTTTTCGATCATTTTATGTTCAGTGTATCCAATAATGCTAAATCTGGTATTGCCACTTTAGAAAATGAAATAGCAGAAGAATTATCCGAAAATTTATCTCAAGAAGAAATAGAAGATTCTGAAGAGTGGGGAGCATTGGTAGCGGAAATGGTCATTGCCTATAGTCAAACGGACAATGCTGCGGAAACACAACAATTAGATCCTAATCCTGCCTCATACGTGGCACCTGTAGGAGTTGGTTTATGGGCTGCATCTGAAGGTGAAAGTGCTTGGTTTCCTTATTGGAATCAAGTTAGAACTTTTGTGATTTCTCCTGAACAAACCTCTAGTACGCCCCCACCTTTTGATCATAATGAAAATAGAAATAGTGGTTATTACGAACAAATGGAAGAAGTGGAGATCTCTGCTACAACTGCAAGATTATCGGATAATGAAGATCTGTGGATTTCAGAATTCTGGTCAGATGATGTAGAAGGGTTGATGATGAGTCCGCCTGGACGTCAGTTTTCAATAGCAAATCAGCTTATTGAGCAAGAAGATTTAGATTTTGAAGAAACCTTAGAGCTATTATTAAAATTGGGTTTCGCCATGAACGATGCAGCAGTTTCGGCTTGGGATGATAAATATACTTACAACACGGAGCGTCCAAGTAGATATATTTTAGAATATATAAATGATGATTTTCAAACGAATTTAGCACGGTTTATTTCATCTCCAAATCCTGCATTTCCTGCCTACCCTTCAGGTCATGCAACCTTTGCAGCTGTGGCATCTGGAGTATTTATAGACATATTTGGTGGTGATGCAATTAATTTCACGGACAGAACCCACGCAGGTCGTTCAGAATTTAGAAGCGATTCTAGAAGCTTCAATTCTTTTTCTGAAATGGCAGAAGAAAACGGATATTCTAGAATACCATTGGGTGTTCATATACAAGCAGATAGCGATGAAGGTGCTCGTTTAGGTTATGAAATTTCAGCAGCTATAAACAGTTTCAACCTTTCCCCAAATTTTTAAGCTTAAACTCTTAATTGTAAAGGTTTCGCCGTTGCTGGCGAAGCTTTTACAATTATAAAACATCTATCCTGCCAAAATTTAAAAGACCAGAATGACAAAAAACTACTTTTTAATTTTTATCAATCCCTTTAAAATCAATTTAATATGAAAAAGTATGTTGTCACCTTATGTCTAATGACATTTATAATTATTTCTTGTGCAAAAGATGAGTATATAGAAATTCCTGAAGATGAGGAAGAAGTAGTTTTGGTTGAAGATGAAAGTGAAATTGATACCACGGTAGAAGAAGAAACATTAGATATTGTGGAGGTGGATGATTCCATTCTAAACCTACCTGATTCACCTTTTAATTATGCCAATATTCTTTTACCTGATTTTTTCTTTGACAATGATGTCAGAGATGAGGATAATACTCCCAATAATAATGCTACAACAGATAATGGAGCAACTTTAGGGAGGGTTCTGTTTTATGATAAGAACCTGTCAATGAACAACACTGTTTCTTGTGCTTCTTGTCATATACAAGAAAACGGATTTTCCGATCCCAATGCATTAAGTACAGGGTTTAATGGAGAGTTGACTTCAAGAAATTCTATGGGCTTGGCAAATGCTAGGTTTTATGAGAATGGAAGATTCTTTTGGGATGAAAGAGCCGCAACCCTAGAAGCACAAACCTTAGTACCTATACAGGACTTGGTTGAGATGGGGTTAACATTGCCTGAACTTGAAGAGAAACTAACACAACAGCCTTATTACGCAGCTTTATTTACAAATGCTTTTGGCGATGAAACAATAACAAGCAATCGCGTAGCATTGGCATTATCACAATTTATAAGATCAATGGTTTCCTACGAATCTAAATTTGATGAAGGACTTGCTCAGACACAAGATATAGATGACAATTTTCCCAATTTTACGACATCTGAAAATAGAGGTAAGCAATTATTTATGAGTAATCAAACGCGATGTTTTGATTGTCATGCTACTAATGTATTTGTAGGAGATGATGCAAGAAACAATGGGTTGGATGCTACCATAACAGATCCGGGTGTAGGTGGTATAACCGGAAACAACAATGAGTTAGGTGAATTTAAAGTGCCGTCATTAAGAAATATAGCCTTAACCGGACCGTATATGCATGATGGTAGATTTGAAACTTTAGAAGATGTTATAGAACATTATAACAGTGGTGTCCAAAATAATCCTAATCTAGATAATAGATTAACACAAGGCAATAATGTCCGTCGATTAAACTTGTCTGATACTGATAAACAAGCCTTGGTAGATTTTCTAAATACCTTAACGGATAATGAGTTTATAAACGATGAAAAATATGCCAGTCCGTTTATAGAATAAACCAATTTTAAAAACTGGATATTGATTTTTAGGAAGCGCTATTTTTAGTTAAAACACCTTAGCTATTATAAGGTGATCATCTTAATAGTTATTGATTAAGTATTGAGAGAATACGTGTTATTTCCTAATAAATTATTAATAAGATTGATATTAGCCTTTAAAATTGATTAATTAATAAAATATAAGGTGAAATAAAGTGTAAATTTTAATTTGAATGTTAAAGCATGCACTTACATATAAGAACTTTCCCTAATAAAGTAACTTTGATAGACTAATTTAAAAGTTACATTTAAACTCGTAGGGATTCATTTAAGTCTTATGACTTAAAACATTGTTTATGAGTTGTTTGTGTGGGTTTATTTTTGCTTTTTAAAAAATTAGGTTAATCAAATTTCAACTTATAAATCATTTATTATGAAACACTTAATCGCTGTATGTGCAGCTGTTTTATTAAGCTCGGTATCCTACGGGCAATGGCAAGTATCTGCGAGTTCAGGATTGGCATTTGGTAGTGCAACCATGAAATTAGGAGAAAGAGTTAATGCCTCTGATACAGAGAACTCTTACGGTAGTTATGGAGAAGGCGTAAATTTTCAATTAAGAGGGACCTATTTTTTTGATGAATCTTTTGGTGTTGATTTAGGTGTTGGTTACTTAAAAGGTACAGACCAAGATGTGTCAATTGTAGATTTACCAAGTACGGAAGTAAATGCAATAGCAAGAGCACGTGCATTTGGTGCTTCGGCATCTGTAGTTTACAAGTTTACCAATAACATTTACGGACGTTTTGGGGCGTTAATTAAATTAGGTGGAAAAACAGAAGGAGTTATCTATCAAAAATCTGTGTTTTCTGAAGCGGAAGCAGAAGCTTTTGGAGTGCCAAACGGATCGTATTCTGAAACAAATTATAAAGAAGATTTCCATGGTCATTTCCCTTTAGGTTTTGTAGGTGCACTTGGGTATAAGTACGATCTAGATTCTAATTTTAGCCTTTTTGCAGAAGTAGAGTATTATGGTATTAGTTTAAAGCGTAAAGATTCTGAAATCTCTGAGTTTAACACAGATGTTAAACTTCCTGATGGAACTGTTGCTGTAAGTGGTCTATATACTATTGATAATTTACCAGAAGGCATAAATAGAAATACTACATATGTAGATGAGTTATCTAATACTAATACAGACACTACTCAAGAACTATCTCAAAAAGTTCCTTATTCTTCATTTGGTTTAAATATTGGTGTTACTTATAAATTTGCAAAAGCAAGTAAGGAGTAATATTAAAGAGTTTATAATAAAAGCCCCTATTGAAACAACAGTTTCAATAGGGGCTTTTTATATGTTCCAATTTAGAAAGTATAGTATTGAATTCAGTTTTTTGAAGAACTTTGAATGCGCTTGTTTGGCACTATTTATAAATAATCTGTAAACCATTATGATAAAAAAATAGAGCTACTAACTAAATGTTCAATATTTAAAACGTACCTTCAACTATTATGCATGCATAGTAAATTGAATTTAATTAGTAGTAAGATGACCAAGTACAAACATATTTTTGAGCCTTTGGATTTAGGATTTACCACCCTTAAAAATCGGATTTTAATGGGTTCTATGCACACCGGATTAGAAGAGGAAAAAAATGGAATAGATAAAATTGCCGCATATTATGCCGAACGGGCAAAAGGCGGAGTCGGATTAATAGTAACTGGCGGAATAGCGCCAAACGTACAAGGTTGGACGGGACCTTTCTCTGCACGTATGAGTTCTAAAAAGCATGCTAAACATCATAAGGTCATTACCGATGCCGTACATAAAGAAGGTGGTAAAATCTGTATGCAAATTCTACATGCAGGCAGGTATGGCTATCATCCTTTTGCGGTGGCACCATCGGCTATAAAATCTCCCATCTCCCCTTTCAAGCCATTTAAGCTCAATAAATCCGGTATTAATCGCACCATTCGTGATTTTGTAAATTCGGCTAAACTTTCAAAACTAGCGGGTTATGATGGCGTAGAAATTATGGGTTCAGAAGGTTATTTAATAAATCAATTCATTGTAGAAAGAACAAATAAACGTACCGATAATTATGGCGGTAGCTATGAAAACCGAGTGCGTTTACCAATTGAATTAGTGAAACAAACACGTGAAGCGGTTGGTCAAGATTTTATTATTATCTATCGCTTATCAATGTTAGATTTGGTAGAAAAGGGAAGCTCGTGGCAAGAAGTGGTTGCCTTAGGTAAAGAAATAGAAAAAGCTGGTGCCACCATTATAAATACAGGAATTGGCTGGCATGAAGCCCGTATACCAACTATTGCAACATCGGTACCTAGAGCGGCATTTACTTGGGTGACCAAAAAGATGAAAGAAGAATTATCTATTCCGTTAGTTACGTCTAATAGAATAAATATGCCCGAAACTGCTGAGCAAGTTTTAGCGGAAGGTCATGCAGATATGATTTCAATGGCACGACCATTTTTAGCAGATCCAGAGTGGGTCAACAAAGCTAAAGCCAATAAGTCAGATGAGATTAACACCTGTATTGGTTGCAACCAAGCATGTTTAGACCATGTTTTTCAAAGAAAAGTTGCTAGTTGTTTGGTAAACCCAAGAGCTTGTCATGAGACAGTTCTTAATTATATCCCAACAGAAACAAAGAAAAGAATAGCCGTTGTTGGTGCAGGACCGGCAGGATTGGCAGCATCTACAGTAGCAGCACAGCGCGGGCATGATGTTACACTTTTTGATGGCGAAAAAGAAACAGGCGGACAATTTAACCTGGCTAAGCAAATACCGGGTAAAGAAGAATTTTACGAAACCATTCGCTATTTTAACAAACAACTAGAGCTGCATAATGTAACTGTAAAATTGAATACTAGAGTTAGTGCAGAAGACTTGAAAAATGGCAATTTTGATGAAGTAATTGTAGCGACCGGAATAAAACCAAGAACTCCTAAAATTGAGGGTGTAGACCATTCAAAAGTCCTAAACTATATTGACGTTTTAAAATTTAAAAAACCGGTTGGCAAGCGTGTTGCTGTTATTGGTGCAGGCGGAATTGGTTTTGATGTGTCTGAATATTTAGCCCATGAAGGGGAAAGTACGGCCTTAAATATCGATGCTTGGCTTAAAGAATGGGGAATTGATAAGACTTTAGAAGCTCGTAGTGGTATTGAGAATATACAATCAGAAATACATCCCTCACCTAGAGAAATATTTATGTTTAAGCGCAGTAAAGGTAAGTTTGGTGGTAATCTGGGTAAAACCACAGGTTGGATTCATAGGTCAACATTGAAAAAGAAAAAAGTACAGTTTATCAATGAAGTGCAGTATACTAAAATTGATGATGAAGGTTTGCACTATACTCAAAATAATGAGCAGAAAATACTTGCAGTAGATACTGTTGTTATCTGTGCAGGGCAATTACCATTTAAAGAACTTTTAGAACCATTGCAAGCAAAAGGCATGAAAGTACATGTAATTGGTGGTGCAGATGTTGCTGCCGAATTAGATGCTAAACGTGCCATAAATCAGGCTTGTAGATTAGCCGCGGAAATTTAATGCTATAGTAACAAGTAAAGTCATATCGTAAAATGAATTATTCCTTTAGAGATATGAACGCTCCATTTTCATACGTTAGTTTTAGAATTTGCTTTTTGTGCTGTTATATCTATCAATTATTATTCACTTAACTTTCTAAGCACAGTTCCGCTTAAGGCATTCACTACAATAGAACTTACCTCTTCCCCTACTTCATTTAAATAAGATGTGTCTAAATCTACTTGTATGGTACCAGAATCATTAGCGTTAACGAAAACCAAGGCACGAGAAAATTCTCTTTGGTAGAGTCCGTTTTCTAGTTGCGTATAGCTGCCAGTGGCTTCACCAAAATTCCAATTGTATTCATCTCTCCATGGTGATGGGTCATTATAGTCATCGGTAATTTCTTGTTCAGAAAAATAAGTATTACCGTTGTTTACTAACCAATAGCTGGCGAAAGCATAATAAAAACCTTGATTGTCGGTAATAGAAGTATGTGGTTGCACTAAGGTAATTTTATCATCCAATTCATTAACTACTACCTCATTTATTTGAGGAATATAACCTTCAGAATAGTCAGAAAGGTAATTTCCATTACCGAAAACAAGCCACCATTCATCTAAGGCACCATCAAGATGTTGCATATAGTCTTCCCAAACCCCTGGGTGTAATCTGGTATCGGTTATATTGGCTATCCCTATTTTATTATCCGTCTTTAATCTAGAATGTATTGTAGTTAACATAGACTTATATGCAAATTGAAAGTCGGCATCGGTTTCATAATTTTTAGGAAAGACATTTTCGTGGTAGGTATCTAGTATGTAAATAGCATTGTCCATAAGCACTCCGTCCCATCCGTTTGCCACAAGTTCATCACCAACTTGATCTGCCCAAAATTGTTGATATTCAATATTACCAATATCCATTTGCCAATGATTGGGGTAGCCTGTGTACTCCAATCTATTATCGTTTTCATCAACTAAAAACCACTCTGGGTGGTTGGTGTTTGCATATTGATAACCAACACCAGTGGGTATATATTCATCGTCAACCTCATTCTCAACGGCATAACTTCTAGTAGATGTAAGATCTTTATAAACTAACATTTTTAAATCAGGATTTACGGCCTTAAATTTTTGCACATACTCATGAAATAAGGCATTCATGACAATGATGTCTCTTCGTGGTGCTTCGGTTTCTATTGTTGCGTCTGGTATTTCTTCGTGATGCAGATACAACCAAAATAGTTTAGTTTGGTTGACCACTGTATCCGTTAAAATTTCTTCCAATTCTTGTACATCTTCGTCTATATCTAAAGTAGAAGGTTCATTTACATCCAGTTCATTTTCAACATCATTTTTATCACTGCTACATCCATAGGTAAATGTTACAATTACTATTAAAACTAATCTGAAAACAACTTTTTTCATTCTACATTTTTAAGACCTTAAAGATCGGAAAATAAAACTCAAATTACAGAAAACCATTGTTTTAACAACTATATCCATATTTCTAAACGTACATAACATAACCCCAAAATTAAAACGCTATGCGAAAATTAAAGACTTACCTATGGTTGTTAAGCCTTAGTTGTGCCATAATTGGCTGTACTAATGAAGAAGCTATTTTACCAGTAAATGACAGTAATGACGCTGAAACTGAAACAGCAGAAGAAACAGTTGAAGAAGCGGAAGAAACGGAGCCGGCAATTGATGAAAATGTAACCTCAGTAGACGTAGCAACAACACTCGTTGCAAACGACCTTGAACCCCACCCTATGCAAGATATTGCAAAACCAGATTATTTAGAAACTATAGTAGATCCGTCTTTTGGAACTATTATTCGTAGAATTTCGAATGCTGGTACTGGCGGAGTTATTAAACCTATGTACAGTACGATACAAGCTTGGAACGCCGATGAAAGTAGAATGATTTTATATGATCAAACCAATGGAGTACATCAATTGTTAGATGGAATGAGTTATGAATTTATTCGAAATCTTGATGATGTGCGCCCAGATGATTTAGAACAATTATTTTGGGATTTTAACGACCCTGATATTTTATATTATTTAGACTCGGTAACAGATGAGTTTATTAAGTATTCCGTGTCTTCTGGTAATTTAGAGGTGCTGGTGAATCTAAAAGAACTCACTAATTGTACGGGAAGCATCAGCATGGGTAATGATGTACAAATGATGTCTTGGGATTCTGATGTTATTGGATTTCGATGCGATAATAGCGAGACGTATTCCTATAGATTTTCAACTGAAGAACTCATAACCTTCAATTTAAATGATGTAAACTATACAGCGGCTATGCCTGCCCCAAGCGGTCAACTTTTTTACCATAATGTATCTTCATACGATACCAACGGTAACCTTGTTACTAGACTTAACAAACAGAAACCAGAACATTCTTCTTTAGGTAAAATGGCGAACGGAACCGATGCCGATTTTACGGTAACATTTAACGGTGGTCCCAATGGTGGATGTTTAGGGAATATTGTTGCTTATGACCTAAACACAGGCGATTGTTTACCTGTTATCTCTGAAGATTTAGGATATGATTATCCTAAAAGCGGTACGCATATTTCTGCTGTAGCTCATAAAAATCCGGGATGGATTGCAGCCTCTATGATGGGGTTTCAATTAGACGGACAAACGCTTTTAGATCAAGAATTGGTGATAGCAAGAGTTGAACCAGAAAACATACAAGTATACAGAATTGGACACCATAGATCCGATTCCGATGAGTTTGGTTATTGGGGAGAGCCTCATGCCGTAATTAGCCCTACAGGAACCCGTGTGCTTTTTGGATCTGACTGGAGTGGTAGCGATGACGGAAAATCAGTGGAATCCTATGTAGTTGAGTTACCTTCTTACCAACCATAATTAATTTAATTATAAGGTTCTCCTAAAGTAAACCTTATGTTCTCTAAACTTTAAAAGCAAGCCCTTTTCCAAGGGCTTGCTACTTTTTTATACATATCCCTAGTTTTTTTGATATTTTCGCCATAATAGCGCATTAAATGACCATTGAAGATTTAGTTGGAGAATATAATATCTTAGGAAGCAACCAGGATGCCGAACAACATTCTTACAAAGGAAAACTGATTTTGACTTTAGATGATAATACCAGAATAGCTGCCAACTGGACTATAGGAACCAATCAACAGCAGACAGGTACGGGATTCTTTAAAAACAATATACTTGTCATCAATTTTAAATACACTGGTGAAGACCAAAACATTTACAAAGGTGTTGCTGTTTATCAATGTATCAGCAAAGATATTTTAGACGGATTTTGGTCTGAGAAACATGGAAATCCACTTTATTTAGGTGAAGAGCGTTGTTTTAGAATTAAAACGAACGCTGGTCCATTAAATTAAGATTACATAGCAAACATAATATGGCAAGCTATAAAGCCTACCACTGCCAAAATAATACCTACTAAGAAAACATGAAAAGAAGTTCTAAGTAGTTTAAACTTTCTATCAATTGTCTTCCCTAAGTGAAACGTATCTCTTGCAATGGTCTTATAAAGTTCGTCTCCTTTGTACATTAGACCTGTAAGTTCTTCTGTGTACTCTTCTTCATTCATAGTATTAAAATTACCATAGAACAAAAGGTTATTGGTGCTTCTATCTCCATGTGTAAGTTCTGGTCTAGTGGCAAATACTGCATATGCTATAGATATGAGATTAGTTCCCAACATTATAATTGCCGGATATATAAGATGTGGATCTTTATCTAACTGACTTAATACGGTTCCCAGGATTATAGATAGAATAAGTGCGTTGATGGAAATAAGAATATTCGATTTTCTATCGATCATCGCGTTCAAAGTATACTGATTTTTAGAGACCAAACGAAACAAAGTTTCTGCACCACGTTCTGAGCGAGGTTCAACTTTTGATAGTTTCTTCTTCAGTTCTTTTAACTTCTCTTTATCAATACCCAATTCGGCAATCAATTGCTTATCAATCGCTTTTTCTTGCTTTTTTATTACTTTTTCTGATTCTTCCATCATTAAATAATTTTACTAGCTATATATTTTCTTTGCTACTTTACCGACGCTCAACCCTTGTACAAGTACCGAAACCAGTACCACAACATAGGTTATATATAATATGATTTCCGCAGAAAGGTCTTCTGACAAACTAAGTGCCAATGCTATGGATATACCACCGCGTAAGCCTCCCCAGGTTAAAATAGCCACTGTTTTTATAGGTTTACTTTCTTCATGTTTTAGTAAACTATACGGTAATAATACCGATATAAAACGAGCTAAAAGCACCACGAATACAGACAAGACACCTAAAGTAAGGTATAACGAATCAAATTTGAGCAGGTGTATTGACAACCCTATTAGAACGAATAGAATAGCATTAAATACATCATCTAGAACTTCCCAAATATTATTCAGCATTTTGCGGGTCATTCCTTTATTTGAAGCAATATTAATTTTATTTCCAATGACCATACCCGAAACTACCATAGCCAACGGTCCGGATACATGAAGTAACGAAGCTATTGCATAACCACCTATGACAATGGCTAAACTTATTAAAACCGCTAATTGCGGATTTTCATTAATAGATTTAATAACTCTATATCCTATATAACCTAAAATTAAACCGTAGACAATTCCACCAACGGCTTCCATTAAAAATAGCTCGCCAATTGCACTACTTAAAGATTCATTGCTATTTTCATCTAAGCGTGCTACAATCAACAAACCAGAAAATACTACAACACCAATACCATCATTAAACAATGATTCGCCTTCAATTTTTACTCCCAAACTTTTCTGAATATTTGCCTTTTTCAAAATTGACATTACCGCTATGGGGTCTGTTGGCGAAATTAATGCTCCAAAAAGCAAAGCATGTATTAGCGGTAATTCTATACTTAAAGATTGAGCAAGATAATAGGTTAAAAAACCAACTATTGTAGTAGAAATAAGCACTCCAAATGTTGCAAACAACAATATGGATTTCCGCTCTTTTTTTAGGTCATCTATATTAACATGTAAAGATCCCGCAAAAAGCAAGAAACTCAACATACCGTCCATTAACAGGCTTCTAAAATCTGTATTGATTACCACATCGCAGAAGTAAAGGTAAAATGCAGGAAATATGTTTTGAGTCAATGTAATTAAAACGACCGTTGACAAAGCCAAAATCATTAACCCAATGGTTGATGGCAACTTTAACCACTTATAGTTGACGTAACTAAAAAAGGCGGCAATTAAGAATATGATACTAAATGATTGAAACATGTTTTCTTATTTAAATCAAACTAGCGTCAGTGATTATTTCCAGTAATGCCGGACCATTGTGTGCTTTTAGTTTTTCTAAAGCAGGTATTAATTCTTCTATTTTAGTAACTCGAATACCAAGTGCCCCACAATTCTCTGCATACTTTGAAAAATTAGCATTGTGTAAAGAAGTTTTCCAAACATCCAATTCAGCCGCTTTTTGCTCCTTTGAAATTTTACCGATTTCCGAGTTGTTTAAAAGCACATGCTTAATGTTCATATTGTATTTCACCAAAGTCATCATCTCACCTAAATACTGACCAAAGCCACCATCACCCGAAACCGACCAAATAGGTCTTTCGTTGCCTTGAGCAGCCCAAGCCCCCATTGCTGCAGGTAATGCAAAACCTATAGAACCCAAGTAACCGGACATTAATACAGATTGATTTTTCGGCTCAAAATAACGACCAAAAGAATAGGTGTTGTTACCAACATCTACGGCAATAACCGCATTGTCTGGCACTACTTTGTTCATTGCATCAAATACTGCAATTGAACTTAGACCAACTGTACTTTCATCTTGGAGCCTACTTGCTTTTTCTTCTTGCCATATCTCCCATCGTTTTGCAATTTCCGGGCGTCTATCTACCGTATTTATTTTTCCTTCGGTTTGTTCTTCTATAATGGTCAAGGTTTCAGAAATCTCTCCCCATAGGGCAGCATCAACTTTATGAAATTTACTTAAAGCTGCTGGGTCATAATCTACCTGTATAATAGGTTTTTTAGGCGTAATACCTGTATGATTAGAAAACGATGCTCCAAAAACAATCAATAAATCACTCTCGTTCATAAACCATGAAGCTATAGGTGTTCCACTTCTACCAAGTACTCCACAACCTAATTCATGATGGTCAGAAATTTGTCCTTTTCCTTTAAAGGTGGTGATTACCGGACAGTTTAATTTTTCTGCAAATGCGATTATAGCATCCATTTGAAAACGAGCACCATGCCCTACGATTATTGCAGGTCGTTCAGATTCTGTAATCATACCTACTGCTTTCGCTACCATTTGTCTTGGTGGTGAAATATTAAAAGGTGTAATTCTATCTTCTGGAGTCTGTGCCTTTTCGTTCTCTGGCTTTGGCATAAAGGCTACCTCATCTGGGAAAGTAATATGAGATACATCTCTATTTATCAATGCGCTTTTAATAGCCAAACTCATTAACTCACTATGCTTAGAGTTTTGTTGCACACTATGGTTAAAATTGGCTACGGTTTGAAAAGCACCTACCAAATCTACTTCTTGAAAGGCACCTGTTCCCAATACTTGTGTATTTACCTGACCAGAAACTGCCAACATTGGTGAACGGTCTACTTTAGCATCCCACATACCTGTAAACATATTGGTAGAACCCGGACCTGCAATACCAAAGCAAACTGCAGGTTTCCCCATTAATTTACCATAAGCAGATGCCGCAAATGCCGCAGCACCTTCATGACGTATTCCAAAAAACCTGAAATTTCCTTTTTCCTCTTGACGCATCATGGCATCGGCAACCCCTAGGTTTGAGTGACCAACCATGCCAAAACCAGTATCAACACCCCAATTTACCATGGTCTCTATCATGACATCAGAGATTGTTTCTGCGTGTTTCTCTTCCTCTTCAATACCCACAAAAATTTCATCGCCCTCTTCCTTTGTTGGAAAAGTTTCTATACCATCATCATAACCACCTGGCGGCACACCGGTACAAGGGTCAAAATCCCAACCGTGCCACGGGCAACGTAACAATCCGTTTTCAATAGAACCTTCGCCTAGAGGTCCACCTTGGTGTGGACACTTATTATCTAGAGCAGAAAATTTGCCTTTAAAATGTGTTAAGCAAATACCTTTATGAGCAGCAGTAACAGTCATTACACGACCTTCTGCCAATCTCTTTTTATTATCTAAAACTTTATGCCACACTACTTTCTTTTCCATGGGTCGGTTTTTTCTGGTTATTTAATTTTTATCAATTGGTATTCTTTAAAATCAGGCATTTGAATATTGAAATGCTCATAAACCGATTTTGGAATTCCCAAATCAGCCATATACACTTCTACTGAGCTCGGTAATTTTTCTAAAAGAATTTTAGGAGCTGCCAAGGTCATTACTTGGTTTGCTTTAAACCCTGATAATTCACCATCTTTAGAAATACCAACGGGAATGTCCAATGATATTCTAAATGCCGTTGATGCGTTTGCTAATGCAATACTTTTTACAAAAGCATCTGACAACGGTAATCTTTGAGAGAATCCTAAATAGGCATCTACCCAAATATCCGTTGTTTCTGGAATACCTTCTTTAGCTCCAAACAACAACGCTCTTTCTAACTGTGCTTTTGGCAGGTCTTTGGTAATAGGAACTACCAAATCTAAATTCACATTAAACCCCCAAGCAGCAAGTCTGCGAGCAGCTACTAAACCACCACCACCATTGTTTCCATTACCAACGCCAATAGTGATTACAGAGCTCTCAGTTGCCTTTTTGGCGATTAATCTTGCTAGTTGAAGCCCCGCATTTTCCATCATCAATTCAATGGACAGGTTGTATTTTTCAACCGCCCAATAATCCATCTCTTTAAAGGCTTCTAATGAAAGACTGGTTACTTGCATATTTACTTTTTGTAGGTATTGATAGCTTCCGTGAAAAACTGTACCAATTGTTCTTTGTCAATTTTTGTAGCTGATAAAACCGCTCCTTTAAATCCGTCGTTTTTCCATTCACCTAATGAAAGAGCATCAAACTTAGAAGTATCTAAACCGTTATGCCCTTTGTATCCGCTGATATAAAAATAGTGTTCATTAATCATCGTATCAGGTACAGCTAAACCAAAGCCAATAGACAAATCATCAGAAATAATAACATAAGCACCTGAATCAAAATGATGGGGCCAAATACGAATGTCCGATTCCAAACCATTTACCTCAAGCGTCTTTTCTAGACCAGATTGCGTCAAACTTCTCAAATCGGCAAGTTCCTTTAATTTAGATGCATCTAATACAAAGGTGAAAGAATCATCAATTGAATACGGTAGGTCGTAATGAAAATCATAAGTATATGTCTTACCCAAAAATGTATCCGCAGAATTCGTCAACCACTCCAATACCTGCTGATGGGTTTTACCATCTAAAGCAAAAGAAGCATTGTTCTTAGGGGAATTCCATTCTAAAGAAAAGTTATTATAGTTTAAAGAAAGAACGTCCCCATCTGTTGATAACGGGTGTGTTTCTAAACGTTGCTTATCAGTTGACCAGCCAAGATTAGTATGACTATCATCTGCCTTTTTCTCTACAAAACTTATTCCTGCAGCTGCTAAATATTGCGCTGCTAAGTGCATCATTTTATCCATCTATATATTGTTTTTAAGCGTTAACACCGCCGTAATTAATTCCTGTTAAACGATGCATATCATGATTAAAAGTAGATAAGTCATCAAAATTGAATTTTGAGATATCATCATGACCACAAGCTCTCGCAATAACTTTGATAAGGTTATTTGTGGCATCAAAATAGTTATGTAATTGTTTTGCAGAAGAATCAATAATCAACCTACTACGCAATGATTCTTTTTGCGTTGCAATACCCACAGGGCAGTTGTTACTTCCGCAAGCACGCATACCTAAACAGCCAATTGCCTGCAAGGCCGAATTAGATACGGCAATAGCATCTGCACCTAACATAAGGGCTTTACCAAAATCTTCAGCAACTCGTAAACCTCCGGTAATAACCAAGGTTACATCTGTGGCACCTACTTTATCTAAATATTTTCTTGCTCTTGCCAAAGCAGGAATTGTTGGTACATTGATATTATCTCTTAATATAGTTGGTGCGGAACCTGTTCCCCCACCTCTACCATCTAAAATGATATAATCTACACCCACATCTAATGCAAACTGAATATCTTTTTCTATGTGACTTGCTGCAATTTTAAACCCTACCGGAATACCGCCTGTACGTTCCCTTACTTCAGCTGCAAAAGATTTAAAGTCATCTACACCATGAAAATCTGGAAAAGTGGCTGGTGAAATTGCCGTCTCACCTTCTTTTAAACCTCTTACCTCAGCAATTTCCTTACTTACTTTAGCACCTGGCAAATGACCGCCCGTACCTGTTTTTGCTCCTTGTCCACCTTTAAAATGAAATGCCTGTACATTATCTAACTTATCCCAAGTAAAGCCGAATTTTGCCGAAGCCAATTCGTAAAAATACTTGCTATTATTTTCTTGTTCTTGAGGTAACATACCGCCTTCTCCTGAACAAATACCTGTACCAGCCAATTCTGCTCCTTTAGACAAGGCTATTTTAGCTTCGCGTGACAAAGCACCAAAACTCATATCACTTACAAAAAGGGGAATATCTAAATGTAAAGGCTTTTTGGCTTTAGGTCCAATAACCACCTTTGTAGCCACCGCATCTTCATCAAGCAACGGTCTACTAGCTAACTGCGCTGGCAGAAATTGAATATCGCTCCATTTTGGCAATGTATTTCTATCTACACCCATGGATGCCGAAAATCCGTGATGCCCTAAATTTTTAAGTCCGTTGGTAGCTAATTCTTTTATATACCCGGTGTATGGTTCTGTCTCTTCAGGGTGTGTATCTGCGTAAGCACCCAAATACGCATCTCTATTAAAAGGTTGCGGACTGTCTACTAAATAAGCATCTATCTCTTCTTCATCTACAAAAAGACTACCACCTTCTATTTTAGTAGTAAACTTATGTAATACCTCAGCGTTATTGTATTCTGAAACTCCGGTATCTACTCTATAATCCCAACCGTGAACACCACAAATAAGGTTATGACCATCTACATGACCGTCTGACATTAATGCCCCTCTATGCAGACATCTACCATACAATACAGAAATATCATCATCAAATTTTACGATTACTAAATCCAAACCATTGACTAATGCGTGTTCTGGTTTTTTATTTTCTAAAGTGTCTACTTGGACAATTGCAATTGGTTTTTTCATGAGTTTTTCTAATTGTTGATTATTAAAGTTGAAGAGGCAAAATAAGCACTTGTACTGCATGAGCTTATTAACATAAGGCTATGCCTGAAAATAACGCCCATTAATGCTTAAGCCATTTTTTCAATTAATTTGCTTCTCTCTTTACTCTCTTTTTAATTTTTTAATCTGATCTTTTTAACGCTTTTACAAAATTACATCTTGTATCTTTTTTCTTACATTTTAACAAACGTAGAAACTAGTATAATATTTCTTGGTAAGTCGTTATCTTAAAAACTGAAGCCTAATGCAAAAACTATTCTACCACCGTCTGCACTATTAAAATATCCTACGTTAGCCGTAAATGCTTCAGCCCCAATAAGCCAAGCCGATGCACCTACTGAATTATGCCATTTATTTGAAGTATCATCTTCAACCCATACCCTACCATAATCAAAACTACCGGTAAGTCCGAATCTAAAAGGGACAAGGCTTGTTCGTAACCCTCCTAAAGGAAATCTTAAATCTGTATTCTGATAAAAAGACTGTTTTCCTGTAAACCTTTCATTTCTAAATCCTCTTAAGCTATTGATACCGCCAATAGTTGCTGCATGATAAAATTCAAAATTATCACCGATCAATGCTTCACCTGCAATCTTACTTGCAAAAACGATACTTCCACTTTTAGTTAACTTGTGGTCTATGACCAGTTGTGGTTGTATGTACGCAAAACTATTATCTGCTTCGGTATTATCTATATTCGTTTTATAACCAATAGTCAGCCCTGCATCTAGCCCCAAGGTTGGAAAAGCGGCACTATTTTTATTTTTGAAGTTATAAGCAGTTTCTACACCTGCATAGGTTTGCCTATCAAAAATTGTATTCGTCTGTGGTAGTTGTGCTACAAAACGATCGGCTGTATTATCAACCTCAAAAGATTCTATTAAAGGTTTAAAATAGAAAGAACCTCCGTTAATACCTTCCCATTGCAATGACACTGCTGCTTTAAATTTACTAATTCTAATTCTATTAAAATCTAAATCGACCTCATCAGCGTCATAAAGCGTTTCATTACCAAAGCCAAAGAAATTTTCTGAAAAACTAGGACTCGTATACAAACCTTCTAAACCAAAATTCCAGTTATGAAAAATATTCGAAAACTCCCCTTTATACGACAAATCAAAACCTGATGTACTGGTATAATATGCAGCATTAATACTATGCTTATATGTAAATGGATTACGTTGTAAACTATATGATGTATGATTGCTTATTACTCCTAATTTTACTCCATCATCTGGATTGAATGCTATTATAGGTAACAACTGATTAAAATTATATTTTACTTTTTTATGATCGTAATTATTTAATTCATAATCATTTACCAACCATTTTTTAGATCTTTTATTTACAATGGTATTCTCCTTATCCTTGTAATCATAAAGTTTTACCTTTCGTGTGTTTTTAAAGTCGTATGTATCATTTTTCTTTCCACCTACTATTTTAATTTTTATAGGATGGTCTCCCTCACCTTCTACCGTGAACGTATCTTTTCCATCCAAGCCAAATAGCCAAATTTCTTTGGTAATATCATTGGAAAATGTATGATTTAAAAGACCTAAATCTTTACGGTCTATTTTTACCGTAGTCTTACCATCCGCTAATCTAGTTATGGTAAAATCATCTGCTTTTTGTGTTCCCGTAACAACTTGAAACTTGTTCAAATAGAGATAATATGCTTTTGTTATTTTTTTAAGATTATCTCTTCTACCTTTTAATTTCTGTTTAATATCATCTATGATCGGTCCTTTTATCTCATCAGGAATTGCTTCAAAAGCATTTTCAATATCAGCATCTGATAACTGATCTTGAATATGATTGGTTTGCTTTTCCCACTCTTCCCAACCAGAAGCATGAATAAAAGTTAAATCTAAATGATAAGGAGATGATGCAAACCATTTTACACTTCTAAGGTCTTCATCATAAGTTTGCATTTTACGTAGCCCTGGTATTACTCTTGTCAGAAAACTGATTAAAGTACCGTCGTACTTTGAAAATGCTTGGTCACGATCTCTTGGTATTGGACTACAATACTCCGTTCCGTCTTCATTTTTATAAAGCGCCCAACGCCATTGGTCTTCATGTCTGTCCCAATCTCCCAAAAGCATATCGAATATTCTTGCTCTTATATAAGAAGACTCATCTACTACCGATTTACCCGATCTGTTTATTTCTTGTAAAACATCTGCAGTACTTAATATTTTTAACGGTTTTCCAAAACTTTCAGCTTCTACTTGAGTATCGCCTACATGCTCTTCAATCATATACAATTCATCACCAAACTCATCATTATAAACTCCTAATGTTTCTTGTTTAGGAATGTAATATAAAATAGGATTGGTATGATTGACACCAACTGCATTAGATAACCCACCTACAACAAAAGGAGTATATGGATTTGAAGTCGTATAAAAATCGGCTAAAAATTTATCTACGGTTGTACCGTCTAAAACATCGCCAATGTAAGTTTCTTGAAAAGCATTCGCTTGTAGAAACTTTATGGTACTCTTTTTTAAGGCACGCATAACATACTGCTTACCTTCTTTATCCTCTAACCTAAGTGATTTTGATTGTTGTCCGCCTCCTCGCTTCAACGGGGTTAAACCTCCCATTAAAGTATCCAGGAAAACTACTGGTGCGTTAACTTCTTTACCATAGAACTCTCTATAATGATCACCCCAAAGCGCTTTATAGAATCCGCTTTTTGTTGCAGCTTCTTTCGTATAAATAGCCGCTGATTTTTTAGCTCCTAGATTTTTATCGAAGTTGTATACTTGTAAATCTTCAGTTTCGCTTTTTAGTACAGTAGTCTTAAAAACTTCATTAAAAGAACCATTATCTAAAGCGTAATAATTTGCCTTTACACTACCGTCAGTTGTAATATCTAGGCGAACATAACCTTTTTTGGCTATAGAAAAATCATCTGGTTCACCATGTTTAACAGCTTCTAATTTCCCAGCAGCACCACTTGTAATTTGAGGAACACTACCATTAATGTATTGCAAATTTTTACCTTGACCCGACAAGAAAATAACGTTGTCTGCACCTCTAGCTATTGTTTTCAACCTGTTTCTAAGCGTTCTGTACTGCTTGTTTTGAAATTCTTGAGTAGAGAAGCCACCGATACTACTAAAAAATCCCTGCCTACTATTTGTTTTTATGGGGTGATATAATGCAACAAATACGATTTTACCTTGTGCTTTTTTAATTCGATTTTCAAATTCTAAAAAGAACAAGTTCCTATTTTGAATCTCAGAATCTTCATTGATATAAATATGATTGTCCCAGTTTTCTAAGAACCATTGAGAATCTACCGTAATCAATTCTACGTTTTCTCCCAAATCTTGATGCTTAATAGGTTCAGCGTCATCAGGAGAAAATTTTGCTTTACTGTTTTTCTGTATATATTTTTCAATATCAGAAACACCTTTATGACCTTTTGTCCATTCTTTATTACCAGATATGAAAATGACATCATTACCCAGTTTAGACATAATTGACAACTGCTTATCTAATGACTTTTCTACTTCAGTCTTCGGTGCTGCATTTCCTAATAACAAAACTGTAGGTTTCTTAGCTAACTGCGATTCTTTTGAAATCTCAGAAAGAACCTCTGTATTTGTAGTATCCCAAGTGTTACCAGTAATAAAAATAGACTGCTCTATTTCTTGAGAAAAAACGGTACTTGTAAATAATCCTAAAGAAAATATTAGGAGAAAACGGGAGAACTTTTTCATTATAGTTGGTTTATTTAAACGTGTCTTTATTTAGTTATATGAATTTCTTAGAATATGATATACATTTAGAATCGTAGTCAATGACCTTATCTTTTCGCATTATGCTTAATACATTATTTACTGTCTGCCTAGAGGTATTGGTCAAGTTGGCAATGTCTTTATGAGAGAGTAGGTTTTTTGCCACTACCCTATCATTTTCTATTTCACCAAACTCCTCTATAAAAGCTTTTATAAATTCAGAGATTCTCGTTTTACTGTCCTTATATAAAAGGTCTTGCAGTCTTGTTTCTAATTTTCTGATACGAAGACCATATATTTTTAACAGACCATTTTTTAAAGACTTATATTCTTCCATTAAGCCTTCCATCATGTCAGATTCTATATAACAGATTACCACATCCTCTAAAGCAAGGGCTACTTCTTTAGAAGAGTTATCCTTATCATAAATTGATAGCTCACCAAAAATATTACCCTTTTTAACGACGTACTTTACAATGTCATTTTCAGAGTCCATAATTTTAACAGATCCATTTTTTAAAAAGAAAATACATTTTTTATCTCTTGCTCCTATCTCAATAATACTGCCTTTGTCTACATGATCCATCTCTAGAAGATCACAAAGTTTCATCATAGAAGGCATTCCTAATTTTTGAAAAAGGCTAAATCCTTCTAAGAACCAATATTTAGTAATTGCTTTCAATATCTATTTTTAATAAAAACCAATATTACTGATTATCAACAGTATGCAAAAACTATAAAACTCACAGAGTTACTTTAGACGACAGTTGAGTAGATTTTTGTAGTTATAAATGCAAAAAATGCTTTGATAAATAGTTTTTCTATTTTTTTACAATTGGTTGGTTCTAGATTAAGTCGGATAAAAATCAAAATCTTTCATAATTTTTTTAACAATTATCTAAAAAGGGCATTTTCTTTCAAAAAAAGATGTGATTAGAATTCTATATAAAAGACGTAATTTGCACCCCCAAATAATGGAATACATACCATTGGAATTTTATAAATATGATGAAAGATCACGCGTTTTTTATGAGAAGAGCCATTGAAATGGCAGCAAAGGGAATGAACTCGAATGCAGGAGGACCTTTTGGTGCCGTTGTTGTAAAAGATGGAGAAATTATAGCTGAAGGCCATAATAAAGTTACCTCAACAAATGACCCAACAGCACATGCAGAAATGGTGGTGATTAGAGATGCCTGCAAAAAACTGAATTCTTTTCAGCTAACCGATTGTATTATTTATACTTCTTGCGAGCCATGCCCTATGTGCTTTGGTGCTATATATTGGGCTAGACCTAAAGCTGTGTATTATGG
>ENA-ORXC01000416-ORXC01000416.1-marine-metagenome-genome-assembly--contig:-NODE-416-length-31857-cov-3.834487_pt1 | contig 31857 bp, 32 predicted proteins | sample MGYA00237865_ERZ511478 | MGnify/ENA metagenome assembly ERZ511478
ATCAGTTTACATGCCAGCCTATGTATCGTTTTTTTCAATTCTGGCTGCGGTTAACCTTGGTTTTAGCTTTAGCGACTTTCTGTATGCCTCTCAAGTGCTTCGCGCACCAAAGAATGCATTTGTAGAAGACCGCAGTGAAGGTTTCCATATCCTTATTAAACGAGCTTCTTAACTTATACCAAAAAGGTAAGAAGAAATTCTAAAAGAACAGAGCGCTAAAATTTAGCGCTCTGTTCTTTTACTATTGCCTTGCAGTCAGCAGTATTGAATTCTCATAAGACTTCCTTCATAATAATGTTAGGACAACATGCTAATTAATAGGATAGTAGGCATCGAATACAATTTCATCATTAGGAAGGTCGAATGATTTCGCCCTAAGCTTCATATCATTCTTCAATTCTAATTCGCTTACAGCCATATAAATTGTCCCTTTATCAGAATCAATTGTTATTTCAGGCGGCAATGATGCCTGCTTTTTTATAAAGGAAAGAACTTTATCACTTGGAAGCTCAAGCAGACCAATCTGAAAAGATTTTTCTTTTAATAAAAGGTCACCATTTGGCTGTACCTGAGGTTCGAATTTAAGAAAAAAGTCCACTTTCCGATCAAAAATCGTTACGTATCCTTGAAAAGATACCAGCTCATCGAGATTGACACTATATCCAATGTTCTTTTGTTTCTCACTGTACTTTTCAAGTTCTTGATTAATGATTTCATTCAATTCATCTTTTTTCATCTGAATCGAAAATGTCGTTTCAAAAGGTTCTTCTGTATTTTTCTCATTTGAGAGTTTGGCAATCTCACTTTCAGGAAAATAGTATTGATAGAATCCTACTAAACCTGCAAAAATGAGGACGACAGCAGCTAAGAGAATGATAAAGGCCGTCTTCCATCGGTTTTTAAACATTTGAACAGCTCCTTATGGGACGAATATTTTCCATGATACTACGAATTGAAAGATAAGTTAAAGAAAACCGTTATATATTTCTTCGAATTAACGAAATGGACTCTGGGAGGTTCTTACATGACCATTATTGGATTATTCTTCATCCTATTTGCGACTTTCATTCTAGTTACATTTAACTCTATGACAAATGCCCTATGCTTGAAGAAAAACATTCCTGAAGAAAAACAGCCAAATGTATTTAGAACCATTAACGTTCTTATCACGATTTTGCTTATTTCTTCCTATGTAGAAGTTTTATTCACTTAAGCTAGGATACAAAGAGCGTATCACCATGCATACTCAAAAAAAGATGAGGCGATGAGCCTCATCTTTTTTTGTTTCGCCTGCTTCGTCTGCTCGACTATCGCCGTTCAAAAAAAAGAAGAGGTTTCCCTGAATTTAATTATACCAATTTCACACAGAACCTGGCTGTTTTGTGTAATTTTTCTCATATTTCCAATTCAATTTAACTTCACATATCTTTCTATGCTATAGTATTAACTGTATCACAATATTGTTAAATTTAACTAACCCTTTAGGAGTGTATACTTGATGAAAAAAATGTTCATTATGCTTTCTGCTTTAATCGCTTTACTTGCGATATCCGCTTGCAGCAATGATTCAGGAGATAATTCAGAAGCTGTCGTTGAAACAAGTGCTGGAAATGTTACACAGGAAGAATTTTATCAAGCATTAAAAGATCAAGCTGGTGAATCGGTACTAAGCGATCTAGTCCAAACGAAAATTCTAGAAGATAAATACGATGTTTCTGATAAAGAAGTTGAGAAAGAACTCGATAAGATCAAAGAAAATTTTGAAACAGATGAGCAACTTGAACAAGCCCTTCAATCAAATGGTTACCAGGATATTGAGCAGTTTAAAGTCGATGTACGAAAGCAACTTCTTGCTCAAAAAGCGGCGACCGACGGTGTAGAGGTGACGGACGAGAAGCTTAAAGAGTTCTATGAAGAAAACAAGAATCTCTTCACAGAACTAGAAGCAAGCCACATTCTAGTTGACGATGAAGAAACAGCGAAAGAAGTGCAAAAGAAATTAGAAGACGGCGGAGATTTCGCTGAACTTGCAAAAGAATATTCGAAAGATGGATCAGCTGAAAATGGCGGTGATCTTGGCGTATTCAAACAAGGTGACATGGTTGCAGAGTTTGAAGAAGCTGCCTTTGCATTGAAAGAAGGCGAAGTAAGTGACATTGTTCAATCACAATTTGGCTATCACATTATTAAGCTAAAGAAGAAAACAGTCATGTCATTTGAAGATGCAAAAGATCAAGTTGAAGAACAGTATATGCTACAAAATGCAAAAGACGTTCCTACAGTTATTGATGAACTAATCAAAGAATCTGATATTAAAGTAAAAGATGATCAGTTTGAAGATCTCTTCAAAAAAGAAGAGACGAAAGAAAACACTGAAACTGAAGAGTCTGATGAGGCTCAATCAGAAGAATAACGTTAAAAAGACGAATGGGCTAAGCCCTTTCGTCTTTTTTATTGTGCTATTCCGGTATTCGCTGTTTCCTACGTTCGCGTTCTTCCTCCATTCTTTCCACGTACACTCTACCTTCTTCTTCAATATGAATCTGATCAACTTTTCTCTCTTCAGCTGTTAATTGCATTGTCTTATAACCACTGTAGACAATACCGGCTAGTACAAAATAAATCCACCATGGAAATTGAGAGAGTACGCCTGATAATGTGGCCGATATCTCTGTGAGTTGAAACAAACTTAAAATGAACAAAAAACCTAGAAGTATAAGAACGCCTTTCCTCATCCAAAGCACTTCCTTTCTTTCGTACAAGCTTCTTCAATTACTACACTTTATGTACAAAAGAAATGAATTATACCAGTTAGAAGAGTTAAGAATGGTTAACTCCCTGTTTCTCACTCATGTTAAACATCACAAAATAGATGACAGCAGCACCCACTGCAAGAAAACTGATCAAGTAAAACGTCCACTGAAATCCTATTAAGGCTGTAAGTGGTATAGCTACTGGTGCGACCGTTCTACCGATAGTAAAACGAAGACTTGCAGCTGCAAAATATTGACCACGCATATGCTCTGGAGCTAGACGTGAAACGAATCCTTCTTGAATCCCAACAACCATCAGCTCTCCCATTGTAAAAATAAACATAGCAATAGCAAGAAGCCATATAGAAGTAACGTTTCCGAATAAGATCATGCTTAGCGCATAGATCAAACAAGAAACAATAAAAACATTTCGTTCTTTAAATTGATTCATTTTAGTTGTCATATAAACGGTTAACAGCGCAACCAGTAAGCCATTTTCTGATATGAGCCAACTAAATATCTGATTGCCATCTGCTCTGATCGCAGTATTTAAGAACGTAAACACTGCCTGCTCTGGCACTTTTTCACTTAAATAAACTGCGATTAATAAATCAAGCTGCATAAATGTCTGAGCGACAAGGACGCCAGCCAAAATAAATAACAGAAAAACTTTGTCATTCGCAATCACTCGATAGTCTTGAAGCTGAGTCCAAAGAAACTTTGTCCATTTCGTAGAAGAATCTGTAACGAGACTATTTTGTCTTTTTTCAGGAGCTGTCTCACGAATAAAGATGGAAATTAATACTGCCAGAGAGAAGCTGACGGCAGCAGCAATTAAGAGTAAACCAAATCGATGCTGAAAGAAGAATAGTCCGCCTAGAATTGGTCCGACGACAACTGAAATATTGAGTGCCGTATAGAAGACAGCAAAGACTGTATTCCGATCTTTTTCTTCCACAACATCTGCAACCATGGCATGACTAGCTGGCCAGTACAATGATCCGAAGATGCCGAGAACAGAAAAGCTTACAAACGTTAGCGTTGGGGAACTAAGCCATGGAGAATTAGCAAACGCAAACACAACAAACGTGAGTCCCTGCCCTAAAGCAGAAAGAAACATCATTTGCTTTCTTCCATATTGATCCGCGCAATACCCACCAATTAAATTAGCGATAACGGCAACAATCTGAGACAAAACTAGTAAAAGACCTGCCATTCCTTTCCCAAATGAATCCGAAAAATAAATGGCCATAAAGGGAAAGAACATCCAAAAAAGAATGTTCATCAATCCCTCCCCAAATAGTCTAATCTTTAAATTCCGATCCCAATCCTTTAATTTCATGTCCATCCTCCGAGGTGTCCTTTTTCTCAGAAAAAAGAGAAATGGTTCAAAGAACGCATTTCCCTTCTGTTACCTTACTTTATTTTGTTGCATTTTCACTAATAGGTGTCATCTTAGGTTTATAAAATGAACGATTATCAAGGGCAAAGACGCGATCTGTAAATTCACCTGGCTCAACTTTATTGAGAGCTCGATCAAGCATATTCATTTTCGCATCAATGTTGTCAATCATATGCAAAATCTCTGCTTCCCGAATCATTGGAGGCTTTGGACTTCCCCACTCCGCTTTACCATGGTGACTCAAGATCAGATGTTGAAGAAGCATAACTTCTTCACCTTCAATTTCTAAATCCTTTGCTGCCTGACCGATTTCATTCACCATGATCGATATATGACCGAGTAGCTTCCCTTCATTCGTATAGCTTGCTGCAATCGATCCTGATAGCTCTACGACTTTTCCTAAATCATGTAGGATAATTCCGCCATAAAGCAAATCTGTATCAAGAGATGGGTATAACTGAGATAAGGACTTAGCAATATCAAGCATGGAAACGACATGATAAGATAATCCCGAAACAAACTCATGATGATTTTTTGTTGCTGCAGGGAATGTAAGAAAGTCATTTTGATGTTTTTTTACAAGATGACGGGTAATACGCTGAATGTTTGGATTACGCATTTCAAACACATACTGCGTGATTTTCTCCATTATTTCATTCACTTCAAGTGGAGCTGATTCAACAAAATCACTTACTTTCACCTGGTCCATGTCTGTTGCAAGGCGAATAGCTTTAATTCTTAGTTGATTACGTCCACGATAGCTTGTCACATCACCTTTCACCTTAATAATTTGTTGAGCATCAAAACTCTCTTCATCGTCAGAAGATGCGTCCCAAAGCTTAGCCTCAATATCTCCTGACTTGTCCTGTAAAATTAATGTAAGAAAAGGCTTTCCATTACTTGCTACGCCTTTCACTGATGATTTAATTAATAAGAAGTGATCAACTTGATCACCTACTCGGTAATGCCCGATTCCCTTGAATTCCTTCATCTTTCCACCTCCGGGTCAAAATGTATTTATCTAGTATAGCATAGTGCCTTACTCAGACCTTTCGCTTTGTTTCTTCGGCATTATAATCGAAAAAACAACTCCCTGATCCAAATTGGTTACTTCTGCTACTCCTTTATGACGTTCCGCAATTTTTTTTACGATCGCTAGTCCGATGCCAAATTGGCCTTTATCACCTTTTTGAAACGGTTCAAACAACCTGTCTTTTTCTACTTTTTGAAATGATAGTGGTTCACCATCATTATAGACTTCTAATATAATGCGTCCTTCATCCTCACGAGCCTTTAAGTGAATCTCACTTTTAGCATAGCGCAACGCGTTTTGAACAAGGTTGTCCATAGCCGTTAACATTTGTTCATGTATTGCCGTCAATCCAATCTGTTCCCCTGATATCGAAAACGTCACATCTTCCCTCTGATACATGAATCGTTCACGAAGTTCTTCAGCAAGGACCCCAAAGCGAAATGTTTCCCATTTTCCTTCAGGCTCATCAATTGAATCCAGCTTAATATACGTCAGCATCCCTTTTACACGCTGCTCCATCCGATCGGATTCATTTAAAATGACTGTCATCGTATTATCGAGTGAATCAGGCATGACGCCATCTTTAATAGACTGCGCATAGCTTTTAATGATCATAATCGGTGTTTTCAACTCATGAGAAGCATGTTGGATAAATGTTTTCTGCGCTTTATCATATCTCATTAAGTTCTGTCTCATTGACTCAAATTGATTGGAAAGTTTCTGAAACTCCTCATCACCTTCCCATTTGAACGGTTCCTTCCAATTACGGTTTGCAATTTGCTCAAAACGTTCCCCAAGCACGGTTAAAGGTCTTCGCAAATATTGCGCAATCCACGCTGCAGGAAAAAGGCTAAGAAACAAAGCAAAGAGTAAAATGATAATTAACCTCCACCAGAGGCGGTCAATCATTTGATTGCGATACGTATCCCACATATAAGAAATAAAGTACGCTTCTTGTCCATTCACATCCACTTTGGATATCACATAAAACAGTGATGCCTGGTTATTATACGTAAGTTCATAACGTCCTTTATCTTTCTTCTGATCCAGCGCATTTTTGCGCATTTCAATAATAACTTCATCCGGAATTGGATCTCCTTGTAGTGGACCACTATACAGTCTTGTAATCAATGTATGTCCAACTGACCGCTCAGCGTCTCTCCGCTCGATAAAATCTTGATCTGTTTGAGGTGGGAGTGGACCATCCTGATCAGGAAACGTATATCGTTGTTGCTCACTCTCAATAATCTGGTACGTTTCTTCTGTTAACGTTCCTTTAATAGAAAGAGGATAGATAACCGCAATCACGACACCCACAAGCAGTACTAGAATCATAAACGAGAGCCAAATCCGTTTTGTTAAGTTCAGGCGAATCATGTGATTAACCGGTAACCAAGTCCATAAGACGTCTCAAGATTCATGCGGGGCATTTTCTTTCGTACACGTCTAATCACATCATCAACGGCGCGATCTGACCCAACATAATCGTCTCCCCAAACGTGAACAAGAATTTGTTCTCTAGACAATGTTTGATTAACGTGATCAACTAAGTAAAGAATTAAGTCCATTTCTTTCGTCGTTAATTCAACAGGCTCCCCTCGATCTAGCACTTTTCTTGAAACAGGATCAATTTCATATTCTACAATTTCAAATCGTTTTTGGGAAGATTGTTGATACACTCGCTTTAATAGCTTTTTGGCGCGAATGATTAGTTCTCTCGGCATGAATGGCTTTGCAATATAATCATCACTTCCTAATTCAAGACCAACAATGCGATCAAGATCTTCATCTCTCGCTGAAATAAAGATAACCGGCACATCGTCCTCTGCCTTAATTTTCTTTAACAATTCATATCCATCAATTCCAGGAAGCATAATATCCAATATCCAAAGATGACAGGATTCGTGAATGCTTTCGAGCGCTTCTTCACCACTCAAAAAAGTTTTTACTACAAATCCTTCCTTTTCCATATACGTTTTTAATATTTGAACTAGATTCTCTTCATCTTCAACCAAGTGTATTTTGTAAACTTCTTCCATAAGGTCACCTCATTAAATGATCTTTTTTATTTATCACATCAGATGAACGTTCAAGTACATGCATCTTGTCATTTATCCCAACCGTGGTAGCTGTATGGCATGTTAATAAAACCACTTGATGTTCTTTAGAAAACTTCTTAATAAATGCTTTCGCAAGATTCGTCCGTTTTTCATCAAAATTCACAAAAATGTCATCAAGAAAAATGGGCATTTCTACTGCAGATATAGAAGCAAGTGCGAGTCTTATACATAAATATAATTGCTCAGCTGTTCCCCTACTTAATTCAGATGGTTTGTACGCTCGTCCGCTCTTATGAACAACTCGAAAAGGTTCACCTTCTAAAGGTGGATAAATAACGGTGTAACGCTCATCTGTAATGGTCTTGAAGTATTCTTCCGCTTTCTTCATCACAGCTGGTAGGCGTTCTTCTTGATATCTTGCTTTCGCTTTCGTTAGAAGATCAGATGCTACTTTCATGACAGACCATTTTCTGGCATATGCGTTAATCTCATCCTCCTTTTGCTGCCGTTGCAAAAGCAGCTCATCATACGTGCCATCTTCTGTTAAAAGACGAATTTTTTCTTGCTCACTAGCTATCTGCTTGTAAAGCGTCTGCTGCTTCTCCAATATAGACACTTCTTCCTGCTCTACTTGTTGACGCTGATCCTCTAATTCTTCCACAGTTGCAAACCTTACAGATGCATCCTCACCGAGCTGAGATGAAAGAGTAGCAAGCTGTTGGTTCAACTCTTTTGCTTCTTGATGAGCTTTTCCTTTTGTTCGATAGGCCTCTTCGCCTTCTGTCTTTGCTAACAGCATTAGCCCCTTTATTTCCTCATTACAGCTGTTTAATTTTGCAGAAACCTCATCGTACTGCTCCTCAAGAGATTTTAATTTACTTTTTGCCATGTCAACTTTTTTCAAACTTTCTCTTTGTTCTTCCGCTTTTTGGAGCACGCGTTGAAACGCATTTTCAGGCGTTTGATAGTGTAGATTCACTTTTTCACATAAATGCTTCATTCTATCTTCGACCAACGCTAAATGAGAGTCAAGCTCCTCTATCTGCTTCTGCTTTTGATGGCGGTCCGTTTGCAGATTCTTGATCGAAACTACCCTGTCAAAAGCGTCTAGCAATGATGTAGACGACAAATTCTCTGGAAACGAATGACGTACGCGCCATTCCTCCAAATCCTTATCAAGTTTGTACCTCTCCGCTTCCCAAAGATCCACTTTTTCTGCAGCCTTCAAGTATGCGCGGTTAAGGCGATCAACTTGATCTTTTATTTGTTCAGCTTGTCGAGTCCACTCTCTCTCACGGATCAGTATCTCATCGTGAAAACCGCCCTGAGAGCCCTTCGTTGTATAAGTCATAAGGATTGCTCCGCCGATAACAATAGCCGCCGCCACGAAACCAAGAAGCCAATTTTCAGCTAAACCTATCACAATCAGAAGTATAATGGCGACTGCCACCATCCCAAATGGTCGCTTTGGGGTTGAAAAGCTTTCTCTTTCTCCCTTTTTATGCTTTTTCTCAGAAGCAATGCGTTCTTTTATTCGTTTATACTCATTTTCTTCTTTCTCAAGATCTTCTTTAGCCGTGAGGAATCCCTCATTAACGTATTGGTATTTCTGATTTGATTGCTGGTACGCTTCCGTGATTTGTTTTAAACTTTCACGTCCTGAAAACGACGTCTTCACAGATTTTACTTTTTCTTCAGTTTCTCCTAATTCCTGCAACTCTGATTCAAGTGTTTTCTCAAGAGTTAAAAGTTCTTGCTTACGTCTTCTTCGTTCTTCTGCTCTTCCTCGATAAAGAATCATTTCTTCGTTCAAAGAGGAAACTTCTTGTAAGAACGTTTTTGCATCAGGAATAAGATGATTAGGATTGATTTCTGCTTGTAGACCCTGCTTTCTTTTCTTTAAACTTTCTAATTCCCCAGATAAAAGGACAGACTGTTCTTTCCATTTATCGAATCTCCCAAGTCCTTCCTCTGGAAAAGGATCGAACTCAGGTAGAGTATCCAATAAATGATGAAGCTTCTGTTTCTGTTTTAGAAGAGGGAAAATTTGTTTCTCATAATCAAGCGTTCGCTGCTCAGATTGAAGTAATTGCAACCTTTCTGCATTGCCCTTCACTTGTGTTTCTAACTTCTCGACCTTCTCGATCAAATGGTTATAGCTCTCGTTTTTCTTCTCCCATTCGTTCGTCTTTTTCTTTAAAGACTCATAGCTTTCCAGTTTTTCATTAAGTTGTGGTTTTCTCCCACCTGGCTTAAAGATTTCACCTTGCCACTTTTCAAAGTTCTTTTCAATGGCAAGTAATGAAGCCCCGCCGCTCATACCTGCTTCATATAATACTTGATTCCAACCTTCTTCATCATAGTTTTGATATTCATTTATCGTTGTCAAATTACAAAAGAAAATTTGTCTGAAGCTCGTTCGATTCATTCCCTTTAACAGTGCCTTTAAATCGTCACTATCTCCAAATGAGCCGTTTGAATAGTAGATCACAACCTGTTCAGACGTGCGGTCTTTCGTTCTTTCAATTCGAAACGTGTCTCCATTATTTTCAACAGAAAGCACTCCTCCAAAACGCGGGAGTTGATTCATATTATAGTTATTTTCTTGACGAGCCTGAAAGCCAAATAACACGTATTCGATAAACGCAATAAGCGTTGATTTTCCTGCTTCGTTCTCTCCAAATATAAGTTGCAATTCAGTTGAAATGTCTTCGATTCGATCGTTTTCAAATTTCCCGAAACCATAGATTTCGATGCCATTAAGTTTCATTACTCGCCTCCTCCTTTTGTATCAATGAGGTAGGTAAGCAAAAGTTCTTCCGCTTCTTTTATTAACTGACTTTCATCTTCTAATGGATGAAGCGCCTTTCTCGCTCGCCTGTGGCTATAGAGAGGGGATATGGCTTCTTTCAGGTCATTTTGCTCATAGTGGTCTGAAATAAAGAGAATGTCTTGTAAAAAGCCACTCTGCTCTTTTAAACTGTCGCGATCCCATGAAGGCATAGAATGCAAAGATAATTTGTACGGCCACACAAATCCGTTATCTTCCATGTCTCGATTTAATTGGAGCGTCTGGAGAAGGTCATCTAATTGGTTTGCATACAGCAGATCTGTATGTAATGAACTTATCCCGATAAATTCAAAATTGATTAAATGCCCGCCTGTAGAGAAGTTTTCCTGATTCAGTATTTCTTCACAAACGTTAAGAAGTTGCTCCATGGAATTATATTTCCCAATATCAACAACTGGCCTATGCCATGTAACATCAGATGTTTGATGAAAAACCGTGAATGGATCAGCATCGCTTAACTTTACAAAATAACATCCCTTTTTGCCGCGTTCTTTAGAATGAGCCCCCTGGATGTTTCCGGGATACACGATCGGTGGATTTTCCAGTAACTCTGTCCGTTGATGAATATGACCAAGCGCCCAATAATCGAAGTTTTTTTCGATTAATTCACTTAACGTAAACGGAGCATAAGCAGAGTGCTCCGTCTGTCCTTCTAAATTTCCGTGAAGCATTCCGATTTGGAAACTCTCTTCATCCGTCCTTTGATAAGCACTTACCATCCGTTCATTCACATGACGAGTTGGATAACTAAATCCATGGATCCAGGCAACCGTCTTTTCTTCTTGCTTGAATGGAACAGCTTCCACTTCCTCACTGAAAAAGTAACTTGATTCTGGCCAAGTTAAAGCAGCCCACTCTCCGTCCAGTGCATCATGATTTCCATGGGAAAGATAGCTATAAATCCCCGCTTCATCTAATCTCTTTAACTCTTGTAAGAGAACCATCTGTGTCTTTATGCTACGATAGCTACTATCAAACAAATCTCCAACAAAAAGGACAAAATCGACACGTTGCTGAATAGCAAGATCAACGATAGCGCGCAAAGAGCGATAAGCACTTTCTCGAACAAATTCATGAATCGAAGTTGGTAATTGATTAGCACCGGTGAATGGTCTATCTAAATGTAGATCCGCACAGTGCAGAAAGGATACTTCTTTCATCACTCATCTCCCTTTCAAATGCTCTCTACCATTCATTTTACCATATCTAATCGAGCGCACGTTCGCACGCTTTCACATTCTTTACTCACCTGCATCGAACACTTATGAGCCCAACCGATGAAGATGTAAAAAATAAATAAGACCCGAAGAAACCATATCTCCGGGTCTGCTAACTTCTTTTCTTTTGATATTATTGTTCACGTTTCGATAACTTTAATGCTTTTCCAATGTCTTTTAATGAAGATGACTTTCCATACATGAGAACACCACCTCGGTAGACTTTCGCGCCCATAATGCCAAATAACACAATCGCTCCAACGAGCAACGTAAGGCTTAGAGCTACTTCCCAGAATGGAATCGAGAGCATTCCTACACGCAAAAACATTACGACCGGAGAGAAAAACGGGATATAGGATGAAATGGTGACAAATGTAGAAGATGGGGTACTTAGTCCGAACATCGCTATAAAAAAGGCAATAATAATAAGAAGCTGTATTGGCATGATCATCTGCTGCACTTCTTCGGCTCTACTAACGAGTGAACCGACCATAGCAAGAATCGTTGCATATAGTAAATACCCAAGAATAAAGAATACAATCGCATAGACGATAAGCGAAGTTGACAAGTTGCCGAAATCAAGAAATGAAAGGAATCCTGTTTCTGTGAGTTCGTCTTCCTGCATTTGCATAAACAGATAACCACTCGCAATAATAATGGCGTATTGCGTTAAACCCAGCAAAGCGATTCCAAGAATTTTGCCAAACATTTGCTTTACGGGAGAAACACTTGAAATTAAGATCTCCATCACTCGTGATGATTTCTCAGTTGCTACTTCAACAGCTACCATATTCCCATAAAAAATGACTGAAAAGTAGATAACGAACAAGAGCACATATACAAACACGCGCGCTTGATTCAATTCCTCCTCCGTCTTTGCCCCTTTTTCTAAAGCTACTTTCTCAAACTGTACAGGCTGATCAATTTGATTAAGCTGCTCCGGAGTCACGCCAGCCTTTTCAGCTGCGAGTGTACTCTTCATTTGTTGAAGAGCTGTTTCAATCACTTGAGGAGTGACTTGTTCTGCCACCGTGTCCGCTTTATAAAGACCTGTCGGCTCGAGAGCTTCGTTTTCTTCTAGAACCAAGTAGCTGTCAAGGTCTCCCTGTTCGACCGCCTGCTCCGCTTCATCTTCTGTTCCCTCGAACTTTTCTAAGACAATTTCCGCGTCCATCATCTTGATTTGATTTTCAAGGGATGGATAAAACGAGCCAGTATCAATTACCCCTACACGATCGGCCTCACTTGAATCGAACGTATTCATAATGGTTGAGATGTTCGTAATTAAAAAAATCATCAATAATGTAATAACCGTTGTAATAATAAAAGCTTTGGACTTTAATCGGTTTAAATACGTCTGGGATAGGACGATGAAAAATTTATTCATATGCCGCACCCACCTTTTCAATGAAAATATCATTTAATGACGGCTCTTCTAATTCAAACTGTCGAACAAACCCTTTACTTACCAACTCCCGTAAAACGGTTTGAGACACTTGTTCATTTTCAATTTGAACGATGCTATGATTCAATCCCTGTTTCAATCGAACAACTCCGGCAACGTTTTCTAAAAAGGCAACGTCAAAATCTGCATCAATTCGAATATTCTTTTTTCCATATGAACGTTTAATTTCTTTTAAATTTCCTGATACAACTGCTTTTCCTTTATGTAGGATACAAAGATGCTCACAGAGTTCTTCCACATGCTCCATACGATGACTGGAAAACAAAATGGTCGTCCCACTCTTTTTCAAATCAAGCACAGCCTCTTTTAGCACTTCAACATTTACTGGGTCAAGACCACTAAAAGGCTCATCAAGAATGAGCAATTCTGGTTTGTGAATAACACTTGCAATAAATTGAATTTTTTGTTGGTTTCCTTTCGATAGTTCTTCTACTTTCTTGTCAAGGTACTCAGGGACTTTAAACCGATCAAGCCATATCGCTATTTCCTTTTCAACTTCTGCTTTCTTCATTCCTCGTAACTTACCAAGATAAATGAGTTGTTCTTTCACTTTCATCTTTGGATAAAGACCGCGTTCTTCAGGTAGGTAGCCAATTAAATGACTGGAATCATAAGAGATCCCTTCTCCCTTCCAACTAATGGTTCCTTTTGTTTGATCAATAAGTCGCAGTAACATCCGAAAGGTGGTGGTTTTACCCGCTCCATTCCCACCGAGCAAACCAAAAATCTCATTCTCTGGAATAGATAAATTAAGACGCTCAACTGCTGTAAAAGCGCCAAACTGCTTTGTTACATTTTGAAATTCGAGCATAATTTCCCCCTCTTAATTGATCTTACTTCATTCGAAACACTCCTCGATAAGTATAACGCTTGATTCATCTAAAAGATTCATTTTTTCAGAAAAAAGTGACAACAAATTGATCAATCGGTAAACTACTAATAGGAGGGGATTACATGGAAAAATACATTATCACGGCATTTGAAAAAAGTGGCGCTACCGTTCTTGATGAAAGTTTCGAGGCGCAAGACGACAAGGAAGCTAAAAAAGTAGGCGAAGAACTGTTGAAACAAAAAGGATTTGAAAATCATACGGCACGTGTCGTATCATCTGCAGGTAAATTGATCGTCTTAAAAAGATAGCCCAAATGGACTACCTCACAAAAACCGCCCGTCCATAAAGGACGAGCGGTTATCTTTTGATTACTTTAAGTTAATCCAAACGCTCTTCACTTCTGTGTAGTTATTTAGTGCATAAGAGCCCATTTCTCTTCCGATACCAGATTGCTTATAGCCACCAAACGGAGAAGCGGCGTCAAACGCATTGTAACAGTTCACCCATACCGTTCCAGCTTTTATTTTGTTTGCAACATAGTGAGCAGACTTCAGATTCTCTGTCCAGAGTCCGGCTGCGAGACCATAGTTCGAGTCATTTGCTCGTTCGATCACTTCATCAAGGTCTTCAAACGGCATTGCCGCAACAACAGGGCCAAAGATTTCCTCTTTTGCAATGGTCATTTTATCATCTACATCAGAGAAAATGGTTGGCTGGACGTAGTATCCCTTATCATAAGGAACTTGTCCACCAGTCAGTAATTCTGCGCCTTCATCTTGTCCTTTCGAAATATATTTCATAACTCGCTCGTGCTGTTCAGCCGATACAAGTGGGCCCATTTCAGTATCAGGATCCAAGCCAGCTCCCTGCTTGATCTTTTGACTATGGCTTACTAAGTCAGCCATCACATTATCATATGCTTTCTTCTGAACAAAAAGTCTTGATCCCGCACAGCAAACCTGGCCCTGATTAAACATAATACCACTTAACGCGCCTGGTATCGCTTTTTTCATATCAGCGTCTGGTAAGATAATATTTGGAGACTTCCCACCTAGTTCAAGCGTAACCCTCTTCAAATCATTTGAAGCCTGATTCATAATATATTTCCCAACCTCAGTCGACCCAGTAAATGCAATTTTATCCACATTTGGATGTTTGACGAGTGCATCCCCTGCCGTCTCACCATATCCTGGTACAACGTTCACAACACCTTCAGGGAAACCAGCCTCTTCCATCAATTGAGCTAAGTAAAGTGCTGAAAGCGGCGTTTGCTCCGCAGGCTTAAGTACAACCGTACAACCAGTTGCAAGAGCAGCACCAAGTTTCCAGGCTGCCATAAGTAGAGGGAAATTCCACGGAATGATTTGTCCCACAACACCTAATGCTTCATGGCGCGTATAGTTAAAGAACGGACCGTTAACTGGAATGGTTTGTCCCATGATTTTGGTTGACCAGCCAGCATAGTAGCGAAAATGCTCAATCGCAAGTGGAACATCCGCATTTTGCGTCTCACGAATCGGTTTACCATTATCAAGCGTATCAATCATCGCAAGCTCTTCTTTATTTTCTTCCATCAAATCAGCTAGCTTATAAATTAAGCGACTTCTAGCAGAGGCAGACATGCGAGACCACGGTCCGCTATCAAAAGCTTTCCGAGCTGACATAACTGCTTCATCGATATCGTCTTTCATTGCTTCACTAACTGTAGCAAGTACTTCACCTGTTGAGGGGTTTAGCGTATCAAATGTTCTACCTGATACCGAATCCTTCCATTGACCGTTAATATAAAGTTGCTTTGTGCCTTTCAGAAATTCCGTCACCTTTGGATTCAAGTCGAGTAATTTTTGCATACTATCCCTCCAGAATTCAAAATTATCAAACATTATACATATTAGCTGTTTTTTCGTGAAAGCCTTTTCATTTCAAGAAAATGATTCAAAAGTCGCACAAAAGACGCCTTCATTCCCTACTATTCGTCAGGGTTCGATGAAGGCGTCCGTAAACTTGAGCTACCTTTTTAGTTGGACACGCATTTGCTTTCGAAAAACTTCTTTTACCATATAAGAAACGCCTTGTTGGTCATTTGATCGCGTTACCCAGTCGGCAAGTCTCTTTAATTCATACGAAGCATTCCCCATTGCCACGCCAAGACCCGCTTGTCGAATCATTTCAGCATCACAATCTGCGTCACCGATCACAACCATTTCATCCACAGGCACTCCTAATTTCTCCCCTAAAATACGAAGTCCTTTTGCTTTAGAAACGCCTTTTGGAATGATGCCAAAATTACATTTTGTCGATCGAACAACGGATATCGAAGGAATGCGCTCCTCTAACATAAGACGTGCTTCCTCTCTTTCTTCTTCATTAAAGAAATGCGCATCAATTTTTGGAGGAGAGAGGTCTTTCTTCTCTAAATACTCACTTAGTGTTTCCACAAAGTTTACAGGATAGAATAATGGATCTCCTATACCTAGCGTCATCTTTGCTGATAAATAGTTGTTATGCTTCACTCGATTTCCAACAGCTAACCGTTCATGAATGATGCGAATATGGCAATCGAATTCCTCTAGAATATTAACAATCTTATTAACATCTTCGTTTGAAATCCTTTCTTCATAAATTGGCTTTTCAACCTCTTCAGCAATAAAGGCGCCACTATGCGTAACGAGCATGACGTCATCTAACTTCACTGCCCTTGCAATTTTCTTAGCAGATGCAAAGTTACGACTCGTTGTGAGCGTTACGTATACTCCTTTCTCTCTCACATAACTAATGGCTTCCTTCGTTTCTTTGTCAATTTTATGATTAGATCTAAGTAAAGTTCCATCAATATCTAATGCTAGAAGTTGATAAACCATTCAAATCCCTCCTATATAGAAGTACTCCATTCCCCACTTATCTCTATGACTCGTAACTCTTGTCTTATCACACTAATTTACCTGATTTAAAACGCTATCAGAATTAAGCGTTTAAAAAAGTGACAGCATGGGAAGTTTTAATATGAAACTAGTATTATTACAAACGTATTACAATAACGGAGAGGGGTCTTAAACATATGACAAAGGGGAAAGAAAGAATCAGATTTGACTGCACAGGAGCATTTAGTGAGCCTCACATTTATAAATGTTCTGAGTGTGACCATGAATTTAGAGGGATCATTGCCGAAGATAAGAAAACGGATCACCAATTAAACTGTCCTCATTGTTCAGTAGAAGAAACGATCATTACACAACCGACTCAGTTTGAAGTCATTGGCGTTATTGAGAACGCTTCCTAAGCACTTATCCCTTTTATAGCTGGTTCCGTGTTTTTGTGCTTATTCGAATGAAGCGCACGTTTCACTCGAATAAACCCAAAATTAAGCACCGAACGCACAAGATACAAAACATATAAAAAACCGCTCATCCTAAGATGAACGGTTTTTTTATTACTGCTGAATGTCTTCTTCAGGGCTACCGTAAAGGTCCTCTAGAGGCTTCGTTACGATTTTGTTAATGTCCTGAATTACCTGGCTCATGCGCTGTTCTTGCTGCATCAACTGGGAAATCACTTCATGTTGCTGCACAAGTTCAACTTGTTGTTGAGCTTTTTGAGCTTCTTCTTCTGTGATCTGTTGACCAGACATTTGCTTCTGTTGAAGCTCCATTTGCATGTTGCGGAAGTTATCAAAAAGTTTCTTTGATACTTCATCTTGATTTACCTGATCGTATAATTCTTTAAGCTTCGTGTAGTCCTCATGCTCGCGCATTGCGCTTTCTAATTCGTATGCTACGTCGTAAAGATTTTTCTCTGCCATTCTATCTACCTCCTTAGTAAGTGAGGATTATTTCGCTCTCATAACCCTATACTTCCCCACTATAACAAAGACTGAAACGAAATTCATCCCAAAAGGGTGATGATTATGCCTTGAATTAATCCAATCATACCTCCGAGTACTGCTCCTAGATACGTAATCATTTTAAATTCGCGCCTAGATATCGATAAAACCATTTCTTCAAGACGTCCTACTGAGAACGTCTCAACTTGACTTTTTACTACATCAGCAAGGTGCAATTGCTCCATGAGCGGCTGCAAATTCTGACTTAGGTACTGACCAGCTGCATCCACTATTCTCGGCACAAAATCTTCAACAATACGCTGTTTATATGGCTCTATTGCTTCTGATAGGCTTAGGTTCATCACATGCTGAACTGGAAGTTCATCCACAATAAGGTTCGTTATTCCTTGCACGAGCTCTTCTGAATCGAATTTGTCTTCAAACGTCTCTAATTTCGTTTCTTTAAGCGATTGCCATTCTTTCTCCAGCATCGTGATGATAACATTTTGAATATCTTTTTGCTTCAAAAGACGAAGCAACTCAGGTTGCACCTTATCGACTAATCTTGTATTCGTAAAAAACATATTAATCATACTTCCAAGCGTTCCACGGTCAGCAAGATAACGATCAATCATGACAGAGAGTTTGTTCTTTCCTTCAGAAGAAGCGATGTAGTCACTGATTTTCGTTAAAATAAGATCTGCAATCGGTTCGATTGCGCCATCAATTCTCTCCTGTGTTTTCTCTGGAAGAATCTCAGCTAATTCCTTGCTTTTTAAATTCACTAGTTTTGTTTCAATTTTTTTAGTAAGATACTTGCTTGCTTTTAACCTTATTTCTTGCTCGGGATTCTCGAGGTGAAGTCCTCGCTTTAAAAGATCCTCGATTTTTTCATCAGACTCTACTAATTTCAACACTTCTTTTTGTGCATACTCAATCATCGTACGCTTGAAAACAGGATCATTCATTTTTTGCTGAATTCCTTCAGCAGTTAAAAGGTGTTCAACAACCATTTTCCCAAGTTGCACTGCTAATTCATCTCTTCGCTTCGGAATGAGACCAGGAGTAAATGGAACTTTCCATTTACCTATGTACCGAGCTTCATATGGTCTAAACAGCATTTTAATCGCTAATGAATTCGTGAATCCACCTATTACTGCGCCAATAGCGATCATAAAGAGGATTGTTATAATTATGGACGACATGATACCTCAACCTTTCTATCCTTCACGTTCACATAGTAAACTTCATCTTCATAGTATACGATATCCGCTATTGCCTATCCAGTTTAAGGAAGGTAATAAAGCAAAAAATGTTGAACGAGGGTCTTGAATGAAACTTGCTGAAAAAATTATTATACAACCAGAAAATTCAAGCTCTTCCCAGTCAAAACTTACGTTAACCATTCCAGAAAAAATCGCTTCTAAATGGAAACTGACGGATTCTCCCCTTCCACTGCGATGTGGTGCGGTTGAAGTCAGCGTTTCAATAAAGGTCTATCATACACCATCAAGTCATACCGTATACTGTTCACCTGATCTCCTCCGTTCCCTGTCACTGCCAGATCAAACCATTCCGATTACCATGAGCTTTTGTCATCAGAAACAAATACTCTCACTTGGTCCAATCTTCTGCCTTGCTCTTAATTCTTCTTCAAAAGCAGAGAATCCATTTGGATCCTATACGGATTTTTGTAAGGAAGTTGCAGAGTATTGCGAGGAACATCATATTCTTTTCTACGTGTATACGTTACAGCCTTGGAATGAAACAAAGGTATCTGGATTCATTTGGAATCAACGAACATGGGTGGAAACGATACTGCCAATACCATCCGTTATCTATAATCGAATCCATTCTAGAAAACTTGAGAATTCTCATTTTATCAAACAATTGAAAGTCTATTGGCAACAACAGAAAATCCCTTATTTTAATGAGTCATTTCTTGATAAATGGGACGTACATCAGAAACTCCTATTATACGATGAGATCGTTCCATATCTTCCTGAAACGGTTCTCCTAGAAGGGTTTGATGCGATTGAAATCATGATTACAAAACATCCTATCCTTTATTTAAAACCGTTAAATGGAAGCCAGGGCAAACATATTTTTCGAATCAGTCAAAGTGATAATCTCTTCCATCTTGATTACTCTAGCTTTAATGGCAGTCAAACAATTTCATCTTCTGCCTTACCGAACCTCTACAAGACGATTCGCTTACGATCTAAATATATTCCCTACCTTATCCAACAAGGCATACCTCTCATCGATATTGACGGATGTCCCGTAGACTTCCGAATTCTATGTTTAAAAGGTACTGGTGGGAAATGGTCAGTTGTATCAGCTGTATCTCGAGTTTCCCGAACAAATGAACAATTTGTTTCAAATATCGCACGTGGTGCTCTATTAAAAAAATTCCATGAAGGTCTCGCTCCTTTTGAAGATTCGATGAAAAGCCAACTAATGCGGATTCTCCCTGAACTTGCTCGTGAAGTTTCACAAATCATTGATCGTGAGAGTGAAGGTTTATTTGGGGAGCTTGGAATCGACATGTCAGTGGATCAAGACGGTCATCCGTGGATAATTGAAGTAAACACAAAACCTTCAAAAACCTCAGAGGGAACAACCTTAAGTACCTACCGTCCGTCCGTAAAAGCGCTAATCCGTTTGGTACATTGGTATTCATCCTTATAGAAGGGGGAGATTATGAAATCATTTGGTATTCTCCAACATTCACTTCAACATGAAATGGATTACGTCTCCAAATTAAGTGAAGCTGGAATAGATTTAGGTTTCGACGTCTATCGTTTTTCACCTAACCAGCATTCTTCTCATCACATACAGGGGCTAAAATACGAACCACTACAAAAAGATTGGGTGAAAACGAACTTTAAGGTACCGGAATTCATCTATGATCGATGCTTTCATAGCGGAAGCACCACAAAAAAAGAAACAGCTTTTATTAGATGGTTGAAAACGGAATCTAACGCCACTTTCCTAGGTCATGGGCTTCCAGGAAAGTGGGAGATATACAAACACTTAAAGAAAAGCCCTTTACTCAATCGGCATATACCACAATCGATAAAGCTTCATCCTCACACGTGTGCTAAAGTACTATCCGATTTACTAACTGAACACGGCAAGATTATTCTGAAACCAATTATCGGTTCACAGGGTAACGGTATCATGCTACTCACTCAAAACCAGGACCAGATTGGTGTTCAAATCAATCATAATGGGCGTATCTTTCATCATACTTATGATAAAACCAGTTCTTTACTAAAAATGATCAGGAGCATTTTAAAACAGCGCGACTATATCGCACAGCAATGGCTTTCTTTGCTTGATCAAAATAATCGACCGTTTGATCGAAGAGTGGTCATGAAAAAAACCTCCTATACAACCTGGGAAGAAATCGGTCGGGCAACTCGTGTAGGAAACCCTGAATCTTTTGTATCAAACTTGCATAGCGGTGGCACCATTCAAACCGACCAAAAGCTTTTAATGTCAGAGTCTGTCTTTCATCAAGCTGAGTCAATAATCAGCCGACTTTCTCATTGCGTAGCTACTATTTTAGAAGAAACTTTCTCTCCATTGTTTGAACTTGGATTAGACTTCGGAATTGATCGATCAGGTAAAGTCTGGTTACTTGAAGCAAATTCAAAACCGGGGCATAAGGCCATTCGGTCGCATCAAGATTACTATACGATTCCATTTTACTATTGCCATTCGCTTATCAGCGAGAAGAAAGGGGTTAACTGCTATGGATGCAACTCTTCCATTAAAAAAGGATAGTACTTCTCAAGGGAATTTCTATGTTCCAGCCACTATGTTTAAGCGTTGGGTCGATCGCATTTCTTTTCCTAATCAGCTATGTTTTGGTTCCAGACGATCCTTTTGCACAGTCTCTCCTCATCCGGATAACAAAGAAGAGTACCTTCTATCAGAAGATTTATGGAATGTGCTTGGTGTTCCTTCAGAAACGTCTGTTCATCTTTTTGAGAAGGGAAATTCACTTCATATCGGACCGCTAATTGGGATTTTCACAGCAGGTTTTACAAAGGATAGTATGAGACCGATTGGGGAAAGAAGTATGTATTTCGCTAAATTATTGTCAGCTACCTTGAAGTGTGGTGCTATTGGCTTTGCTTTTGGAGCGCATCACATTGATTGGAAAACAGGAAGTATTAAAGGATTGATGTATAACAAACGAGGCTGGTACAGAGTAACCGTACCGATCCCAGATGTTGTTTACGACCGCCTTCCAAACCGAAGCTCAGCAAGCGTTGAACAAGTCAGTACGACAATGAAGAAACTTCAGTCGCAATACTTCACCCCCTGGTTTAATCCTGGATTTTTTGACAAGTGGACGATGTTCGAGAAATTAAGCACAGATGAAGCTGTAAAAGATTATTTACCAGAAACGGTTCTAAGTCCTAAAGCAACGATCATCGCAAGCATGTTGAAAGAGTATGAGCAACTATATATTAAACCTGCCAACGGAAGTCTTGGTCTTGGCATTCAGCAAATCTTAAAACCAGCTAATGAAAAGTATTATTATTGTCGCTTCAGAACAGATAAAGAGAACCGACTTAGACGATATACATCACTAGCAAGGCTCCTCAAAACGCAGTACCCAAATGGAATGGATGGTCTCATTGCTCAACAGGGAATTGATTTACATCGCATTCATCACCGTTCAATGGATTATCGCGTTCATACAAACAAAAACAAAGAGGGATACTGGGAAGTCAGTGCGATTGCTGCAAAAATCGCAGGCGCAGGAAGCTTAACGACTCACATGGCATCAAACGGAACGGTTAAAACAATTGGAGAACTCACTTCTGAATATGGCGTAAAGAAGCAGGTAGAAACTGATTTAATGGAGGCTGCACTTCAATTAAGTCGTGCGATAGATAAAAAAGTCTCTGGCTTTATTGGTGAAATTGGGTTTGATCTTGGTATTACAAAAGAAGGGAAAATTTATTTATTTGAAGCAAATTCAAAACCAGGTAGAGGTATTTTCTCCCATCCGAAATTAAAAGCAGAAGAGGCAAGAACGAGAATGTTACCGATCGAATATGCCATCTTTCTAGCACAATCGACAATCGAAAAGCAACTGGTTACGACAGTATGATTGAATTATTTTATAGTCATGCAAATAAACGCTGGTATCAGCAGAGCAGTTATCAATCCATTTACTGGGGGAAAGAGCCAAATAAGCTCTCTCCCTTTCCCTCTTTTGCTTCTTCTATTATGAAATTGCAGTCGTCCCATGATGCCATCAGGCCTCTTGTCGGAATTCTTGCAGGATCTAACCATAAGCATCACTTCAGTGGTAATGGCACGATATTCAAAGCCATTCAAAAAGAGCTTAATGATTCTGGCGGACTTTCTTACGTATTTACACCTGATGATATTCACTCATCGTTTATAACTGGTTATCTTTACGATCACTTTTCTCAAAAATGGACAGGTTATCGTTTCCCGTACCCTAACATCGTTTACAATCGGATTCCTGACCGCGAAGAAGAGCACTCCGATAAAGTGACCGCTTTTTTCAGCTTATTAAAGAAGAAGGGAATCCCATATTTTAATCGGTCATTTTTCCAAAAAGATCATGTACTTGCTCACTTATCAGCAAACGAAGAATTATTACCTTTTATTCCAGAGACAGCATCTGTTACCGAATCAAATGTAGAAAAATTTCTCAGTACACATCACTCCATATTTTTCAAACCAACTTCAGGTAGTAAAGGAAGAGGAATTTTTAAATTAAATAAAGTAAAGACTGGATTTCATTATATCGATCATGAAAGGAGTTATTTATTTTCAAATTTCTCCTTATTAGAAGAACATCTTGCTACTCAAATTGGAGAGTCTTACATCATGCAACGTAAAATTAAACTGGCAACACATCAAAGAGAAGCTTATGATTTTCGTGTCCTTTTACAAAAACCGTTCAAAAGCTGGCAGGTCACAGGCATTGGCGTTCGTGCAGCTCCACCTAATGGACTAACAACCCACGTTCCAAAAGGTGGGCGTATTCTTCCGTTTCATAAGGTTGCCACTCAGGAAGATGAAGCGCGACTGACTGCGCTTGCGATTCGTACAGCTGAAGTTCTCGAAGAAAAAGAACAGATGCTCGAATGCTCTTTAGACATCGGAAAAGATCAAGATGGACAGCTATGGATTTTTGAAGCGAATGCAAAACCAATGCGTTTTGATGAACCATTGATTCATCAAGCTTTTATACGTTCCCTCACCACATCTTTTCGAACGTATTCAGCGTATTAACTTCCTATGTTATGATGATAAAAAAGTGGACATGGGGGAATACAATGATTTCGCACTTTCAATATAAATCCGTTGGATCAAAAGTAAGAAAACCTAAATGGGAAGTATCTTTTTTTCACCAAGGAACGTATTACCGTACGCTATACCTTCATACTGGAGAATTCGAATGGTTCCAGCCCGCTCCACCCGAATCTGAACAAAACAAACTTCAGTCTCAAATTCATGAACTTATGCTTTTCCATGTATACGAACAAGAATCATAATCCTCCTCAAGGGAACGCATACTATCCTTATTCAACGAAATAAGGAGATGAATCAGGTTGCCAACTAAAAAAACAGAAGACTCGATGTACGAAGGCCGCGATAAGTATGATATGGATATCGACCGTATGGTAAATGAAGGAATGGCTGGCGGGGCCGTTCATCAAAGTTACAGACAAGCACAAATTGAAGAAGCCATCCCCGTGATGGAACAAGAGCCGCCCTATTCAAGCGTAGAAAAAAAAGATAAAGACAAACAGAAATAATGTAACCAAAGGACCTCTTGCATACGAAGAGGTTCTTTTCGATTCCTTCTCTATTAATTTGAAGCAGCTGATGCGTTATACTAGAGGATAACTGTACACTAGGAGGACCACTTATGAATGCAAAACTTGCCGATTTATATGGAAATGATTATGTCCTCACCTCCGAAAAGCCCGATCTGTTCCATTGGTACCGAACCACTGATGGGGAAGAATTCGGGATTCGCAAAACTCGTCTTACGGGACGCGAGAAGGATCTTCTAAATGCCCTATTCCCATCCATTCGCATACTAGATGATCGGATGAATGAGGTTCAAGCAAAATGGGCTTCTCTCCTTTTTGGAGATGATTCAAACGTTGAACTTAACCTAAATTCACCTGTCCGGTACATCCATTTTTATTTAAAAGAAGCGCCATCCGATCTTTCTGATTTCATCGAGGCTATGACTGGGCTATTTTCTGAGGAAACCGTGCTCATATTTGAAAATGAGAAGAAAGGCGTGCTCGTTCAAACTAACGAAATTGACGAACAAATCGTTCATGAACTGGAACAAACAGCCGCAGCCCTAACAGCTGACTTTTTTACAGGGATGTCTTTGTTTGTTGGTCAAACGTTCCGTCATTCGGATAGCAGTCACCTAAAGCGTGTTTATAAAGCCGAAAAAAAATGGTTCGCGACAGGAAGAGAGCTAATGCCCTCACAAATGGTTTTCACCCACGTGGATATTGTTCCTGCTGTTCTTTTCAATGAAGCGAGTGAAGAAACCATTGATTACTTAATTAAACTCATGGAACCAATTCAACATGACTCTGAACTACTAAAAAGTATCCGGATTTATTTAGAATCAAACTTAAACATTACCCTTGCAGCAAAACAGCTATACGTACATAGAAATAGTCTTCAATATCGTGTCGATAAGTTTATTGAAAAAACGGGAATCGATGTTAAGAGCTTTCATGGAGCTGTAATGGTTTACCTTTCTCTTCTTGCGATGGAACTGCGTTAATGGACGCAGTTTTTTTAGTGCGTTACCCCTTTCCTCTCACGTCTTTCGGTCAAAATGCACAAAACCTCGGAACAAGTTTGTGCACGCTTACAATTTACGATAGCGTTTTCATAGAGTAGACTTAGAACTAGCAAAAGGAGTTCATTTCATAGGAGGCATTAACATGGCAGAGATCGCACTCAATCACATTTACAAAAGATATGATAACAAATTTGAGGCAGTAAAAGACTTTAACCTTGATATTAAAGATAAGGAATTCATCGTGTTTGTAGGACCTTCTGGTTGCGGTAAATCAACAACCCTTCGTATGATTGCCGGCCTTGAAGATATCTCAGATGGCGACCTCGTTATTGGTGATCGTCGCGTGAATGACGTAGCACCAAAAGATCGTGATATCGCAATGGTATTCCAAAACTATGCCCTTTATCCTCACATGAACGTATACGATAACATGGCTTTTGGTTTGAAACTGCGTAAGTTCGACAAAAAAGAAATTGAACGTCGCGTAACGGACGCTGCTCGTATTCTTGGTCTTGAAAGCCTGCTCGATCGTAAACCTAAAGCACTCTCAGGTGGTCAGCGTCAGCGTGTTGCACTAGGTCGTGCAATCGTACGTGATCCACAAGTGTTCCTAATGGATGAGCCACTTTCAAACCTAGATGCAAAACTTCGTGTGCAAATGCGTGCTGAGATTTCTAAGCTTCACCAGCGTCTACAAACAACGACAATTTATGTAACTCATGACCAAACTGAAGCAATGACGATGGCAACGCGTATCGTTATTATGAAAGATGGCCTTATCCAACAAGTAGGAACACCAAAAGATGTATACGACGCACCTGACAACGTCTTTGTTGGCGGATTTATTGGCTCTCCTGCAATGAACTTCTTCCGCGGTACATTAGAAGATGGCTTTTTCAAACTAGGTGATGTTCAAGTGAAAGTACCTGAAGGCAAAATGAAAACACTACGTGATCAAGGATACTTGAACAAAGAAGTCATGCTTGGTATTCGTCCTGAAGATATTCATGATGAGCCAGTATTTATCGAATCTTCCCAAGATACAAAAGTAAGTGCTGTCATTGATGTAGCTGAATTGATGGGTGCAGAAACTTACCTTTATTCCAAAGTTGCAGAACAAGACTTCGTAGCACGTGTTGACTCTCGTACCGATATTCAAAACGGTCAGAATATCAGCCTTGCGTTTGATATGAATAAATGCCATTTCTTTGATACTGAATCAGAACTTCGCATTCGTTAATAAAATGGCTAAAAAAGCTTCCTCTTAAAGCGAGGAAGCTTTTTTATTTGTCTTTTTGCATGAAGCGGTAAATTAACGTCAATAATGTTTCTTGATTGACTTTAAGTCAAATGCTAACTACAATAAATTTATAATTCACATCAATTTTGTAGGAATTAAAAGGAGGACTTTATTTTGAACAAAAAATGGATGCTAGGGTTGGTACTTGCCTTAACACTTACTGTACTTGCTGCCTGCGGTAGCAATGATAATACAGAGAATAGCGAAGAAGGAAGTTCCAATGAAAAAGAAACACTGTTAATTGGAACGGAAGCAACTTACCCACCATTTAGCTATCGTGATGACAATAATGAAATCACTGGTTACGACGTAGAGGTTGCCCGAAAAGTAGCCGAACGTATTGGAATGAAAGCAGAATTTAAAGCAATTGAATGGAAAGGGCTTCTCTCTTCTCTTGAAACCGAGCGTATCGACATGGTAGCGAACCAAGTGACCATTACCGACGAACGCAAGGAACAGTTTGACTTTACAGAGCCTTATACTTATTCTGGCGGACAAGTGATCGTCAACGAGAATAATGAAGATATTAAAGGCATCGAGGACCTTGAAGGAAAAACAGTTGGAACTACACAGGGAAGTAACTACGCACAAGCTGCTGAAGAAGCAGGAGCTGAAACAAAAATTTACAAAGGCGCGAACCAGGTTCTTACAGATCTTAGTAACGAACGTAACATTGAAGCAGCGATGAATGACCGTCTCTTTATTTTAACGGAACTGCCTGAGCAGGATTATAAAGTAAAAGGCGTTGGAGAAACATTCAACAAAACGGAAATGGCATTTGCTCTTCCAAAAGGAAATGAAGATTTGGTTAACAAGATCAATGATGCATTAAAGGAAATGAAAGAAGACGGAACACTCGCAGACCTTTCAAAAGAATATTTTGATGGAGAGAACGTAAGTGAGTGAGACAACTGATGTGTTAATTAATTCTTTGCCCTTTCTCCTTGAAGGGGCGAAGAATACACTTCTTCTTAGTTTCTTTTCCATCTTTGGTGCTTTATTCGTTGGATTAATGATTGCATTGTTGCGTCTTTCTAAAAGTAAAATAGCGACTGGGTTAGCAAAATTATATGTCTCGTTCTTTAGAGGCACACCACTACTAATCCAATTATTTATTTTGTATTATGGTCTTGTCTCTGTTGATATCCAATTAACAGCCTGGCAAGCCGCATACACTGGCCTTATCTTACACTTTGGAGCCTATATATCTGAATCATTCCGAGCAGCCATCCTCTCCCTCTCAAAAGGACAGTGGGAAGCTGCGATGTCACTCGGGATGAAGAAATCGTTAATCTACAAAGAAGTCATTTTACCTCAAGCTTGGAGAAGAGCGATTCCACCCGTGTGGAATTCTTTAATTGATATCGTAAAAGCCTCTTCTCTTGCTTCCGTACTGACGATTTCAGAATTAACCTATAATGCAGATCAGATTGCTGCATCAAACTTTAAAGTCTTACCAATCTTATTAACGGCAGCTTTCATTTACTGGTTCTTTACAACGATTCTTAATCTCATCCAAAGTTTTCTTGAGAAGAAATTGTATATTCCATCCTCTTAATAAGATAAAGAGCTGCCCTAACCGGCAGCTCTTTGCTATGTAATCCATTCTTCAATTAAATAGACGTCATTCCATCCGCACGTTGGACAAGATAGAAGATGGGGACATTCATGCGCTTTGCTTTTATATCCGTCCGCTTTTTTCATTGATTCAATAGGCTCATATGCACTATATTCATCATAATACTCCGCTTCTCTTCCCTTATCCGTTAACTTATCTTCACATACCTGACAAACAAGCTCAATAGCAGCAAAGCTATTACAGAGCGGACATTCAAAAGACATAAAGCCTCCTCCTTCTATGGATAAATCACGTAAGAAGGGATGGACGAATCCACCCCTTACAGCCATGGTATAAAATTATTTTTGGTAACCGCCAAGCTGTTGTTCAGCCATTTGGACCAAACGCTTTGTGATTTCTCCACCAACAGATCCGTTAGCGCGAGAAGTTGAATCTGGACCAAGTTGCACTCCGAATTCAGTAGCGATTTCATACTTCATCTGGTCGATAGCCTGAGCCACACCAGGTACTACAAGGTTGTTAGAGCTTCCTTGTCTGCTTTGTTGTTGAGCCATGTCAATCACCTCCTTTGTACAACTAGTTTGTGAAATCCCGATTTTTATATACCAATATTTTTTGGTAAATAAGTCCAGAAAAGCGAAAGTGGGCGATTAGACACGGCAGGCACTGGAGCCTTTTCATTTGAACACGGTCTTTGTGTTCGGATGAAAAGGTGAAGTGACCGAGTGTCTGCCCACTGCAGCTGGATCAATGAAAAGCGGAGACGAGCGTTTAGAAACGGAGATATTGGAACTCTTGAACTAGAACACGTCCTTTGTGTTCTGGTGAAAGAGTGAAATATCGTAGTTTTTGCGAGTCGCAGCTAGACATGAAAAGCGAAAGTGACCGAGTGTCTGCCCACTGCAGCTGGATCTCAGAAAAGCGGAAGTAGTTGGTTAGAATCGCCAAAGGCTGGAGCCTAATACCATATTCCATAATTTCTGAGATATTTTTATTTTCTCCGCGATAATGAACAATATCTCCGCTAAAATCAAATTATTTCCTCAAAAAAGTGAACGATCACAAAACCGAAAAGACTGTACAAAAAAAAGCAAGTGGCACTAGGCCACCTGCTTTTATCCAATAATAACTCGTTCTGTTGGATAGTGGTATCTTTCACGAAGAACCGTTCCTCGAATAAGGAAGAGAAACGAAAGAATCCCAATTCTTCCAATAAACATCAAACACATGATTACAATTTTACCAAATGTACTTAATCCTGGTGTTACACCCATTGATAAACCAGTAGTACCAAATGCTGATGAGACTTCGAAAATAATCGCCACAATCGGAAATGGTTCTGAGAATGAGAGCATAATAATTCCACAGCTCCATACGATAATGGCTACGGTGAAGACGACAAATGCTTTGTGAATGTCCTCATGATGCAATTCTCGTCCAAAAACTTTGATCGATGTCCCGCCTTTTGCGAAGAAGAAAATAGCAAGTAGTACAATTGCAAAGGTTGTTGTACGAACTCCGCCTCCAACACTGCTTGGAGAAGCACCAATAAACATTAATGCAGATAATAGTAGCTGTGTAGGCTCCTGGAACTGATTAACATCCATGGTTGAGAGTCCTCCACTACGAGTTGTTACTGACTGAAACATGGCATAGAAAAACGATTCATGCCAGCTTTTATCCGCAAAGAAGGTCTTCGCTTCAAAAGCCCAAATCAGAATAGCACCTGATACAACTAACACAAAGAACGTCATTGTAGTTAGTTTTGTAAATAAAGAAAATTTGTAGCGGTAACTATTTTGTCTAGAAAACAAAAAGTTTTTCACTTCAATTAAAACTGGAAACCCTATTGCTCCAGTTACAATCAATAAGATATGAATAAATTGCACGAAATAGTCTTGAGCGAACGGCTGAAGCGAGCTACCTGTTATATCAAAGCCACCATTTGTCGTTGCACTAACAGAGGCAAAGAACCCCTGTAAATAGGCTTCCTGCCAAGTTTCAAAGAAGCGAAGGTAATATGTACCGAGAACAAGAGCTCCGATCACTTCTATAATGAAAATCAAGCCAAGAATTTGTTTCATCAGTTGCACTAGGCCTGCGAGGGTTGATTGATTTTGATCTGTCATAATCAACTGTCTTTCTTTCAACCCAATCTTCTTGCCCATGACAAGCCACACAAATGTACCGAGCGTCATAATTCCAATCCCACCAATTTGGAGGACTGCAGCGAGTATGAAAATGCCTGGAACGCTGAACGTATCCGCAATAGATACAACAGAAAGACCCGTTACACTTACCGCACTAACGGCTGTAAATAGCGCATCAATAAAGGAGAGCTGCACACCAGGTTGATGGGCAATCGGTAAACCAATTAAGAAAGTGGAAACCGTTACCGCTATTAAATAAAACAAAACGATTAACTGAACAGACGTTAATCGGATTCGTCGAAATCGAGATCTTAACAAAGCATCCACAGCCTTTTCATATAATACAAACTTTTGAGAGAGCTCCTAACCATTTGTTCCATAATTTAAAGAAAGGAGTTTAACTCATATGAAGGGTTAGATAATTACATTCCCTATCTTAACCCATATACGCTTTCTGTCAATCTCTTTCCTATATCCTCCATTATTGAGAATCTTCTTACCTTCTATTCCTTATTCCCTTATTCAAACTAAAAAACCTCACAAAAATAAGAAGCTGTCAGTGACAGCTTCTTATTTTTGTTCCTTTTCTATCCAAGTTGAAATGGTTTGAACAGTTTCATCGATTTGTTGTTCCGATGTAAGTGATCCAGAATTATCTCCTTTTTGCTCACCGTACATACCATAATTCGCATGATTTCCGCCTTCAATTACATGAACGACAGCTTGAGAAGATAGCAAGCTTTCTTTTTCCTTTTGGTCAGATAAGGCAGCTACTCCATCATCCTCCCCGTATATTGTTAAAGTTGGCATCTCTAAGTTAGACATGTCTTCAATCGGATAAGCAGCGAGAAAAAACAACCCCTGTATGCGATCGGGATGTTCGACTGCAAATGAGGAAGCCACAGCACCACCTAGTGAATGACCACCAATGTACCAATTATCGATCGTGCTATACCGATCGATAATACTCGTAGCTTCGTCGCCATCCAGAATAGCGAGGTTTAACGTTAGTCGCGGGATGACAACAAAATAACCTTTCTCAGCAAGCTGGTGCGCTAGGTACGCATATGCTTCTTCTTCTACTTTGCCGCCTTGATAAAAGATAATCCCTTTATCTGCGTCTGTTGATCCAAAAGTTAATTCATTTTTATTTGATTTTTCCATATAAGCTAGCGCTTCTTTCGTTGGTTCATATGCAGAGCGCGCCCAGAAAAAGAAAGCGATCGCCAGGACCACTACTAACAGTAAAACAATAAGGCTGATTCGTTTTATCACTTTTTTCATATGAGATCCCCTTTATATGTGCATAATCACATATATCATACGATAGATCTCATACTTCGACAAGAAAGCGTTCAGTTAAAACGATCGCTGCTTGCCTTGACTTAGAAGCGATTTAATTTCACACTGATACAGTTTTGCTTCTTTCGGACCTACCGCTTCACCCACTTTTGCTTGAAGTTTTGTGAGACGTTCCATTTCTTCTTCTGTTAAGTAAACAGGGGATGGACTCATAATTCCTTTTACCTTTGACTCATCTACTTCATTT
>ENA-ORXC01000419-ORXC01000419.1-marine-metagenome-genome-assembly--contig:-NODE-419-length-31544-cov-3.829027_pt1 | contig 31544 bp, 27 predicted proteins | sample MGYA00237865_ERZ511478 | MGnify/ENA metagenome assembly ERZ511478
GAAGATTATGCAGCCAAGGTAGAATCTACTGATGGTGTCTATGTTGTTCCAGCCTTCGTCGGCTTGGGAACTCCTTATTGGGACAGCGATGTCAGAGGTGCAGTATTCGGTCTGACACGCGGAACTAGCAAAGAGCATTTTGTCCGTGCAACTCTTGAGTCACTTGCATATCAGACGAAGGATGTTCTATCAGCAATGGAAGCAGATTCAGGAATCGAGCTGAAGACCCTCCGTGTTGACGGTGGTGCAGTCATGAACAACTTCCTGATGAACTTCCAGAGTGATGTGTTGAATGTCCCTGTCGAAAGACCGGTTGTCAACGAAACAACTGCTTTGGGAGCAGCGTATCTTGCGGGTCTTGCGGTTGGTTATTGGGAAAGCCAGGAGGAAATCGCAACGCAGTGGGCAATCGACCGTTCATTTGATCCGAAGATGTCCGATGAAGACCGCGACCAGCTTTACGGCGGCTGGAAAAAAGCTGTAAAGGCTGCAATGGCTTTTAAATAAAAAATTCAAAAATAAGACATTATCATATCATAGAGGAATCTGATACAATAATAACAAGTTAATAAAACGGCAGGAGATCTGGAGAGACCGCGAAGCATTACCGTCCATTAGGTAATGTTTTTCGTGGTCTCTTTTCCTGTTTAAGGGAGGAAAACACCATGTTCACGAATACAAAACGCAATGATATTATCTCCAATTTAAAAACGAATAAATACGATTTACTTGTGATTGGCGGCGGCATTACAGGTGCGGGAATCGCACTTGACGCCACTACGAGAGGGTTAAGCACAGCAGTACTTGAAATGCAGGATTTTGCGGCCGGTACATCCAGCCGTTCAACCAAGCTTGTGCATGGCGGCCTTCGTTATTTGAAGCAGCTTGATGTCAAAGTTGTGGCTGAAGTCGGCAAGGAAAGAGCAATCGTTTATGAAAACGGGCCGCATGTAACAACTCCTGAGTGGATGCTGCTTCCGTTTCACAAGGGCGGAACCTTCGGCAGCTTTACCACTTCCATTGGCCTGCGAGTCTATGACTTTTTAGCAGGGGTAAAAAAGAGCGAACGCAGAACGATGTTTTCCAAAGATGAAACATTGAGAAGAGAGCCGCTTATTAAGAAGGAAGGTTTAAAGGGTGGCGGATATTACGTCGAGTATCGCACGGATGATGCGCGGCTGACAATCGAGGTCATGAAGGCGGCGGTTGAAAAAGGCGCAACAGCTCTGAATTATTCCAAGGTCGAGGACCTTCTTTATGAAAACGGCAGGATTGTTGGCGTCATCGTCAATGATCAACTCTCAGGGAAAAAATACGAGGTCTATGCGAAGAAAATCATCAATGCGACAGGACCTTGGGTTGACAACATTCGTGAAAAAGACGGCTCCAAGAAAGGCAAGAGCTTAATTTTGTCAAAAGGCGTCCACATTGTTATCGACCAGTCCCGATTCCCGCTCAAGCAGGCAGTCTATTTCGATACACCAGATAAAAGAATGGTGTTCGCGATTCCCCGCAACGGCAAGGTCTATGTAGGGACGACAGATACGTTTTATGATGAGGACAAAGCGGACCCAAAAATGACTCAGGCAGATATGGATTATTTGATCAATGCGATTAATTACATGTTCCCAGAGGTGAAAGCGAAGCCTGAAGATGTCGAGTCAAGCTGGGCTGGAATCCGTCCGCTGATCCATGAAGAAGGCAAAGGACCTTCCGAGATTTCCCGTAAAGATGAAATCTGGGAATCTGATTCAGGTTTAATTACAATTGCCGGCGGCAAATTGACGGGTTACCGCAAGATGGCGGAAACGATTGTTGACCTTGTGGCCGGAAAGTTTGAGGCAGAGGAAGGCCGGAAGCTCAAGCCTAGCCAAACGAAGCATTTGCCGATTTCCGGCGGGAACTTTGGCGGATCAGAGAAATTCCCTCAGTTTGTCGAGGCAGCTTCACAGCAGGGGGTAAAAGCCGGTTTCTCCAAAGAGGAAGCGAAGCATATTGCTGCGTTCTATGGATCCAATTCCACTATCGTCTTCGACCTTGTCAGCCAGAAAAAAGCAGAAGCTGAGAAGTTCAGCATCCCGTTAGTCACCTTTGCTAAATTGGTTTATGGCATCGAGCACGAGCTCATTGCAACGCCGGTTGATTTCTATTTCAGGAGGACTGGCGACTTGCTGTTTGATATCGCCTCCGTACATGAAACGAGAACAGCTGTCAGCGACTATATGGCCGAACAATTTAACTGGGCCGATGCTGAAAAAGAAAGATATGAAGCAGAGCTTGATAAGGAAATCAACATGGCCACTACTCCTGTTGTTTAAGTAGATAGATTACAAGCGGATGACAGATTTGTAAATTTGTGAGAAGCTGGAAATTTTGTGATAAAATTGCATATAACTTCTATATGAAAACCTCCTTAAATAGGAGGTTTTTTCATAGGTGCAATAGGAGGCAGTCGTATGTATGAACTAGTTATTCAAATGAACCAGAAAAATGGATTGCATGTCAGAAGTGCGGCGTCGCTGATTGCCATGCTGCAAGGAGCGTTCAAGGACGGTTCTGCGCTGAAAAACTTCTTTGTTGAATATAAGGGCCGTCGCGTCGGGATTACCAACCTGCTTTCGCTCGTTTCCCTTAAAGTGAATCAGGGTGAGCAAATCAAACTCCTGTTTGAAGACGATCTACCCGCTGATTTAAAAAACGAAATAACCAGCTTCTTTGCTGAACCTGTACAGCAGGACAGGAAGGAGCTTGAAGCTGACAGGCTCCTGATGGAAAACTCCGTGATCATGCAGGAAGCTGTCTCTAATATGCCTAACGGTATGATAGTCGTTAACAGCAAAAATATGATTACCTTCGTAAATGACGCGGCAGTCAGGCTTTTAGAAATACCAGCTTTTGAGCTGTTGAATAAAAGAGCCGATGAAATTGTTCCCCACTCCAAGCTCCATGAAATCCTGCAGACAGGGAAGACAGTATTTGCTGAAAAGCAAATACTCAAAAATTATACGATTCTCGCTAACCGGGCCCCTATATTCCTCGAAGGAAGAATCATCGGTGCAGTTGCTATTTTTCAGGACATTTCAGATTTTGAAAAAATAAATTCGGAGCTGCGGAGAGAACGGGAGCTTCAAGAACAACTGAATCTTGTCCTGGATTCTGTCACAGATTACATAGCGCTTACTGACCGGGACGGCAGCTGTATGTATATGAATGAACAAATGGACAGGCTTTTGGAAGGTTTGTGTAAGGAGAGGTTCGTTGAAAAGCTTATTGGCCAAAAAGTGTGGTCAAAGCTGACAGCTGGAAAAACTTCTTTTTATAATGATATCAAAATAATTCAAAATGACTCGTATATTGTAAAAGTAAATTCGATATTGATAGATAGCAAGTTTCATGGTGCTGTTGTTTCCTTAAGCCCATTTAATGAAGTCAGGTCGTTAATGAAAAAGCTTGAGGTAATGGAAGAACGGACGAAATACCTTGAGGGTGAGCTGTACAAGCACCTTCAGCTTGATGATTCTTTTTCTTCTATTATCGGGCGCAGCGGAGCACTGATGGAAAGTCTCACCATTGCCAACAAGGTTTCCAGGACGATTTCTACCGTATTGATCACCGGTGAAAGCGGAACAGGAAAGGAACTTGTGGCGCGTGCCATCCATGAATCAAGCAATCGGAAAAACAAACCATTCATCAGAGTGAATTGTGCAGTCATTCCGCGGAACCTGATTGAGAGCGAATTATTCGGGCATGAGAAAGGTGCTTTTACAGGTGCGGATAAAACACGCCAGGGAAAATTTGAACTGGCTGACTTAGGAACGATCTTCCTTGATGAAATCGGGACGCTTGACATGGATCTACAAGCTAAGCTGCTCAGGGTTCTGCAGGAGCGGGAAATTGAAAGAGTGGGCGGAAATAAAACCATTAAGCTGGATGTACGAATTATTGCGGCCACAAATGAAGACTTGTCCAAATTGATGGATGAAAGGAAGTTCAGGGAGGACCTTTATTATCGTTTGAATGTGATCCCGGTTCATCTGCCGCCTTTAAGGAACCGAAAAGGGGATATTCCGCTCCTGGCAGATCACTTTCGCAACCATTTTAACAGTCAGATGGGAAAAAGTATCAAGCTGTATGAAAAGGGGTTCCTGGAGGCGCTCGGAAGCTATCACTGGCCGGGAAACATCAGGGAGCTCCAGAACATAATTGAACGTACCGCTGCACTGACAACTGATGACACACTTTACTGCCGGGACTTGCCTGAATATATATTGAATCAGAGCCGGACAACGATGGCCCTGGATTTCAATCAGGAAGTGCTGACATTGGAAGCATACGAGAAGCAAATCTTTGAACACGCAGTCCGTTTTTATCCAAGCTACAATCAGCTGGCAAAAGCGCTGGGAATCACCCATAAGACAGCTGCCAGTAAATTGAGGAAATATAATCTTGACCATTTGCTTGGGAAAAATTATCAACATACTTGATAGAAATTATCCAGACCATGCCCCTTTTCATGACAAAACCAGTCATTTGCTTTGGCATGTTTCTTGCAACTTAATAACGCGAAGCTATAGCAGTGAGACAAAACAGTTGTAGTGAGGGATTTCTCACTTAGCTGTAAAAATGCTGCTGCAATAAAAGGAGGGTTCTGTATGAAAAAATTGATTAATCATCCTGAAAGTGTAGTTTCGGAGATGGTTGCCGGATTCGTGGCAGCCTATCCAAAGAAAGTAAAGCAGGTTCCTGGAACAAATGTCGTTGTAAGGGCAGACGCTCCTGTCCGGGGAAAAGTCGGCATCATCAGCGGTGGCGGCAGCGGTCACGAGCCAGCCCATGGAGGGTATGTCGGCAAGGGAATGCTTGACGGGGCGGTGGCCGGGGAAGTTTTCACATCACCAACTCCGGATCAGGTTTTTGAAGCCATCAAGGCAGTTGATGGCGGGGTAGGAGTCCTGCTTGTCATCAAGAACTATACGGGAGACGTGATGAATTTTGAAATGGCGGCTGAACTTGCAGAGGCAGAAGGGATTTCGGTTGAAAAAGTGATCGTCAATGACGATGCCGCAGTAGAAAATTCTACATATACAGTCGGCAAGCGCGGCATAGCAGGGACAATTTTTGTCCACAAAATTGCTGGTGCATTGGCGGAAACGGGTGCTTCATTGGAAGAAGTGGCAGCGGTTGCAAACAAGGTCATAACCAACTTGAGCTCGATGGGCATGGCACTGACTCCTTGCACGGTTCCAGCTGCGGGGAAACCGGGTTTTACGCTTGCTGAAAATGAAATAGAAATTGGAACAGGCATCCATGGGGAACCGGGGATTGAACGGGGCGAAATCAAAAGTGCTGATGAAGTAACGGATATTCTTTTAAATAAAGTGGTCAATCAGCTGGAGATTGACGTGGACGATGAAGTGGCTGTCATGATTAATGGTCTTGGAGCTACCCCGTTGATGGAACTTTATATTGTCAATAATCGAGTCTCAGCTGTATTGAAAGAAATGAATATCTCAGTCCGTGAAACATTTATCGGAGAATATATGACATCACTTGAGATGGCAGGCTGTTCGATTACACTTCTCCGTCTTGATCAGCAGCTGGCAGAACTGCTCGATGCCGCAGCTGATACCATTGCATTCAAGAAATAACGAGAAGGAGAGTACGCTATGTCATTCAGAGTGCTAGAAGCAAAGTTATGGCTGATGAATTTGAATGAAGTCTACCAGCAGCAAAAAATGGACCTGACCGAGCTTGACCAGGCAATCGGCGATGGTGATCATGGCATAAACATGGCCAGGGGCTTCAAAGAACTGAGCCAGAAGCTGGAAGCAACCGAATATGCTGACCTGGGTTCTCTTTTCAAAGATGCGGGCATGGTGTTGCTGTCAAAGATTGGGGGAGCTTCCGGGCCGCTTTATGGGACAGTCTTTTTAAAAGCCGCGGAGGCTTTAAAAGAGAAAACCTCCGTTTCTACAGAAGAGCTTGCCGCCGCTTTGGCTGAGTCCCTCGAGGGATTGCAGCTAAGAGGGAAAGCTAGTTTAGGAGATAAAACGATGCTGGATGTCTGGATTCCTGCAGTTGAATTTTTACAAAAGGAAGTAAATGTAGATTGGGAACGGTTCATCCAGTTAACACAGGAAAATATGGAAGGCACGAAGCAGCTCGAAGCTAAAAAAGGCCGCGCCTCCTATTTGGGTCCCCGTTCTATCGGCCATATTGATCCTGGAGCAGCCTCATCTGCCTACTTATTCATTGAACTGTCAAAAGTCTGTCAAGGAGCTCAGTCATGAACAACGTCGGAATTGTGTTGATTTCCCATAGTCATGAGCTTGTCAAAGGACTGGAAGAATTGCTGGATCAAATACAGCAAAATGTCCCGATTGCCACAGCAGGTGGAACAAGTGTAAATGAAATTGGAACGGATGTATTCAAAATCAAGGAGGCTATTGAATCGGTATACTCTGAGAAGGGTGTTGCCATCCTGTTTGATTTAGGCAGTGCGTTGATCAATGCCGAAATGGCTCTGGAAATGATGGAAGATGAAGTCAAAAATATTAAAATTGCGGATGCACCGCTGGTCGAGGGTGCATATGCTGCTGTCATCCAGTCAGGAATAGGCAGCAGTCTAAATGAGGTCATCGCTTCGGCCGAAGAAGCTAAGAGCCTGCAAAAAGTGATGCGATAGGCAGTGTCAAAAAGCTCTTTGAAAAATCAATTCCGTAAGAAGAGTTGCACACTTAGCATGTAGAAGCGCTGCCGAATCGCCTGAGGAGAATTTTATGATAGAAAGAGATGTTACGATTTCAATTGAAAAGGGGCTTCATGCACGTCCTGCTGCATTGCTTGTAAAAAAGCTCAACGAGTTCGGCAGCAATGTGGAGTTCCAGGCTGGAGGGAAAAGGCTGAATCCCAAAAGCATCATCAGTTTGATGACATCAGTCATTAAACAAGGGGAAACGGTCCGCGTGACCGTGGACGGCAGAGATGAACAGGAAGCGATGGATTGGCTTATCAAAAACTTATAAAGGGTGGAATTATGTGCTTTAATGGACAAAGTTTGATTCCAGTTTCCAAGAATAAACGCCAATATGAATTGTTTTTGAAAAGCAGCTACGAGTTTGGAGTGTACCTTGATACAGACCTGCTTCATTTGAAGCCTATTTCACAGCTTGCAAAGGAATATGGCAAAAAGGTTTTAATCCATACAGACCTAATCCAGGGCCTCAAGAACGACGAATATTCAATAGAATATATTTGCCAGGACATCAAGCCGTATGGAATCATCTCGACGAGGCCAAGCGTGATTGCCAAAGCGAAAAAGCGAGGCCTTCTGACCATCCAGCGAGTCTTTTTGCTAGATTCTCAGGCTTTGGAAAAAAGCTATGACATCGCCAATAAAACAAACGCAGATTATCTGGAAATCCTGCCAGGAATCATTCCGGGCTTTATTAAAAAGCTATCCAATGACATCGACATACCCATCCTCGCAGGAGGACTGGTGACCACAAAAGAAGAAGTGAATTGTGCGCTGAGTGCCGGAGCACAGGCAGTAACAACCTCGAATGTAGCGTTATGGCAGGCGATGGAGTACCTACAAAAACAATATAAAGCAATTTAACACACTAAAGCGTCGGGGGTCAGACCCCCGACGCTTTAGTGTGTTAAAATACCAGTTTCCACCTATTCCCATCAGGGATATTCATGCAAGCACAGGGACGGTTCTTGTGCTCACTTTTAACCGCCCGGACACCAAAAAAGTGAGCAGGAGAACCGTCCCCCTGCTCACTTTTTCTTCAGTTTGTTCAAAAGATCTTCAACCTTCTGCCTTGTGGCTTGGGTTTCTTCTTCTAACAATTTGATTTGCTGTACACTGTCATCCTCATTAAATTCAATAAAGAAGATGTCGCCTTCATCAGCGTTTGAGGGTAAGGATTTTCTATTAATCAAAACCTCTCTAGTCTCATCATCTCTAAACAACAGTACAGCCATTTCTTTTTCGAATCGATCGAGTGTGTACTTACCTGGTAAGTTCATCAATTATCGTCCCCTGTGGGTCAACTAGCCTTGCGGCGTCCCCATTATTATCCCAGATATATGCTTTGGTCCAAAGAAGGTGAGTCGGTCTGCTTTCATAAGCGCTTCTTCCAGTCGTCACAGTAACCGAGGCACCTTTCTTCAAAACAAAATCACTTGGGAAGTCGTATTGCTGGTTTCCATCAACACTGATTAAGGTCCAGCCATCCATTGGAATATCTTTTGTATCGATATTTTTCAATGTAACGATTTCTTGGCTTAAGTCTAGATTGGTGATATCGATTTTACCAGTATTGGGATCTGGCTGAGGTTCAGTTCCTGGAACACCCTTAACAAGTTGTATGGAAGAACCATTTGACTCAAAAGCGATGTCTCCATTGGTTGTTGGTACGACTGTGGCCCCCATCGCAGTTAGTCGATTCACAACAACGCTATCCGGGTGTCCATAACTATTTCCTTCTCCAAAAGACAATACTGCCCATGTTGGTGTAACTTCGTTTAAGAACAGTTGGGAAGATCCTGTCTCAGATCCATGATGGGAAACCTTAAGCACATCTGCATTCACATCAAAGCTTGAAACCATCTCTGCTTCCGTTGCGACCCCTGCATCTCCGGTAAATAAGAAAGATTTTGACCCATGAGTTACTTTCAATACAACGGATGCCTCATTATTATCTGCAGCACCTTCACCGCTATTCAATACTTGAACCTTGATTGCAGGGTCTACATTAATGAATTCACTTGTTTTTGCAATATGGAAAGGGATGTTTTTCTGGTCAATCAATGTTAAGTATTCCATGTAAGTTTGAGACGTATGGGATTTCCCACTATCAATCACGTTTTTAACAGGTATTTGATTTAACACCGGAATTAAACCGCCAATATGGTCCGCATCAGGGTGTGTCGCCACCAGATAATCAATCGAAGTTATGCCAGCTGCTTTAAGGTAGGAAACAACCTTTTCGCCAGCTGTTTGCTTTCCGCCATCAATTAAAATCGTTTTTCCGGTTGGAGTAATTAATAGACTGCTATCTCCTTGATCAACATCCAAGAAGTGAACAGCTAATTTACCGCTTGAGGCAGGTGGCTCGACTTTAAAACTATCATTTAAAGCTCTAGCTAAGAAAGCAGAAAAGTCTCCGCGAGACAGCTGTTTATTTGGTCTGAAAGTATTGTCTGCATATCCTGTCGTGATTCCAAAGGCAAGAATCTTTTTAATAGAGGAGTATGCCGTAATACTAGGGCTTACATCTGAAAAGTAAACAGTTGCTTCATTATTTAACTTAAACGCTCTAGCCAGGAAAATAGCCATTTGCCCGCGAGTAACCGGCTCCTTCGGCCTATATGTGCCATCAGCATATCCGCTGATAATTCCTTGCTTAACCGCCGAATCTATATATCCGGATGCATAGTTGTTTGCACCCACATCAGAAAAAGTCGTGTTTCTTTGTGTGCCATCTAACTTTAGCGCTCTGCCGATCATAGCCGCAGCTGCATCTCTCGTTACAACAGCATTTGGCTTAAACTCTCCATTACCGTAGCCGCTAATAATCCCGCGATCATACAGATACATGACCTCGTCATAAAAATTGTAGCTTGGATGTACATCTGTAAACTCTGTACTAGCATTTACATTAGGGGTAAAGACGCTGAACAAAAACACAGAACAAATTAATAATAATAGTTTTTTCACTTCTCCACTCCTCTCTACTATTACTAGGTTAACACAGGGTTAATAGTAGATTAAAGAAGTGGGGAGAGGTTTCCAAAAGATTACCAGATGAGGAGTTCAGAATTTATGTTCGGATGTAAGAAAAAAACATCTCCATAATTTATATCTGGGACAACAGACATAAGGAGACGTCTTGTAAACTATGATTGCTGAATTGAGTAAAATCCATATGGCAAAACTTTATTGAATTTTTTTATTTTTAGCTTGAAACCCTACTTATTGTTGTATGAATCCTTCATCATCTTTATTCGTTTCTGATGAAGCTCCCTATGATTTAGAATCTCCTCATCAATGGCGTTTGGGTTCTTCTTTAGTAACTCTGGGTACTTTCTTTCCAGATATTCATTAATAAGCACGATTTCTTCCTTAGTTGGTTCTATTGGTGCAACAGGGATAGGTAAGGGTATTGTGTTTTCATCATCTCCACTGTGAAAGGCAAAAGATAATATGTTCCGAGCTCGTATGTTTGCTTCTTTGTCTTGATCATATCTATATACACCTTTATCATCGAAGGCCATTCGACTGAATTCAGCGCGGATAAGGTCAACTGGTTTTCGGTTTATTAATTCATAAATAAAAGTGACCCCAAGTACCTCTTTTCCGGCTAATCCTGGTTTAATCATTTCCCCATTGTTCACTTCCTTATTCGTGACCTCGTGAACCTTTCCATCGGATATACATATTTTCCTGAATGACACTGACATTTTATCACCTTAGTCTATTTTTTATGGATGGAGCAGTATTGCTTGTTTGTTTCTAAAAAATATACAGATTCTAATAAGGGCAGCCGGATCCTAGTAATTTATTGTGTCATGATCCGAATAAGATCGTATTGATAGAATCGTCTGTTCCTTTTACGGTTGTCACCAAAAATCATGTTCAGTTGTACCAGTTGCGCTAGGCTATTACGAATCGTTGCGGGTGCCAGATTTGTACTTTTCTCTATTTGATGGACGGTAGCAATCGGATTAGTAAACAGGGCCCCCCATACCTTTTTGGTTGATGGCTGTTGGAGTTTTTCCATGCCTTGCTGATATAGTTTTTCTGCTTGATCTAACTTATCATAATGGTGTTCGGCCATCTGAATGGCAGCATCCAGAAAAAAGTGAATCCAGCTTTTCCAATCTGGTTCTTTTTTTCCAATCCCTCTTACGCCATTTAACATGGCATAGTATTTGAATTTCTCCCGCTCAAGTTCTTCACTCAAGAAAAAGAAAGGTGAATCAATCAGTTTTGTTTGGAGTAAATAGAGAACGATCAATATTCTGCCAAGTCGCCCGTTACCGTCCAAAAATGGGTGAATAGATTCGAATTGAGCATGGATGATTGCTGCTTTAATCAGTGGATGGATGGTCTCGTCTTCTTCCTTTATATAAGGGTGTCCATTAATATACCTCTCTAGATTCGTCATATACTCACCCATTAATTGTGGCTCTGGAGGTATATAGGAGGCATCCTTAAGTTGGTTTGTCGGCCCAATGAAGTTTTGGATTTTTCGATATTCACCGGAAGCACTAGTGGCTCCTCTCGCGTTTTCCATCAATATCTCATGCAAATTGCGGATCAGCCGTTCAGTAAGGGGATAACCGACTTGTATTGTTTCGACTCCGACCTTTAAAGCTTTCTGATAGTTACGGACCTCAACCTTTTCCCAATCTTGCTGCTCATCTATCTTATCCTCAAGCATCTCGCTGAATGTGACTTGTGTTCCTTCAATCCGTGTAGATTGAACAGATTCATGTAGAGTCAATAATTGAATGAAGGACTCATTTACTAATGAGTAATGGAGCTTTTGCTTCAACCTCTCAAGCCTAGCCGAGGCATCTACTACTTTTTTGTAGAAACCAAGCTCAGTTTCTGCATCGAACTGAACAGGGAGAAACGGTAAGCTATATGGTTTTTTCAAGACTGCACCTCCATAAGGGTAATTTTATTAATATTATGTTCTATAATACCCCATTGTTAAACATTGCGCTATTTTTTTACGGAAAAATATTGTATAGAAAGACAGAGAGGGACGGTTCTCCTGCTCATTTTTTCGAAAAAACGCACAAGAACCATCCCAGTGCTAACACTATGTTTTCGAGCTTCAAATAAGTTAGAATAAATTCATAGTCTACCGATTTTGTTATGAGGAGAATTGTTATGAATTTTCTTGATAGGTTGAAACCATTTCTGCTGACTGAGGATTTGCTTGTCCATCGTTTTGTGATGCATAGTTTGAGGGAGTTTACGGATATTCCTGAAGAGTGGACGGTGCAATTGTTGAGGCAGGCTCTTGCCAACAAAGAGCATGAGAGTTTGATTTTAATATCGCTGGAGCATGCGCCGCTTAATCGGGAATCGTTGGAGCTTCTTATTCAAGGTGTTGAGAATGCGGACCTTGATCGAAAGCATTTATATTTAAGGTTATTAGACAAAGCAGATCCAAATTTCATTCTGGCAAACCAGGATGTGGCGGAGCGTTTTTACAGGGAAGAGATGTTAAAAGAGAATGTGGATTTCCTGGCTAGCGGATCGGAAGCCATGTGGAATCAGTACCATGCAACGATCGCTGAGTTGGAGAAAGAAAAATATTTTAATTCAAAGTTATATGGGATGGCGAAGGAAATTGCCCGTATTTTGGCCAGAAACGATTTTGTTGATGAGGAGTATATTCAGCAGAATTTTGACGGTCATAAAAACAAAGAGTTTTTCAGTTTTGAGGACATTTTAGCCGTGTATATGGCTAAGGAAATGAAACTTGAGCAGCATATCCCGTATCTTTCAAGGTTACTTGAGCGAGATGACGACCTGTTATTAGAAGAACTTTTGGAGGTTTTGTCTAGTTTTCAATCGGATGCCGTGGCGGAACATGTGAATCCTGATATTGAAGATTCAGAGATGACGATATTTCCAATCGGGGTGTTAAAGAACACAAAAACACAAAGTTCAATTGATAAATTAATCAAGCTTTATCCAATGTCTACCGATCCCGAAATCAAGATGTATATTGTAGAGGCACTTTGCTCTCAACTTACAGAGGATGGCTTTCCGATCGTAGAAGACGCTATCCATAATAAATACGATACCACTGCATTTGAAGTTGATGAGCTTTACTATGGCTTTTATAAAGTCATGGGAGTACAGCATCCGAAGCTTGCTGAGTGGGAAAAAAGCGCTACGGAAAGACGAGAATATTTTGATAAGCGTTCAAAGGAACTTGATAGTATGAACTTCACTACCTCGGCTGTCCAACCAGCAAAAAACGAACCAAAAGTTGGACGGAATGAACCATGTCCGTGCGGCAGCGGTAAAAAGTATAAAAAGTGCTGTGGAAAGTGAGACAGAGACTGATAGGAATTATTCTATCCGTGAAGCATGGGAACGTACCTGCTGCTTCTTTTTGCGCTTGAGGAAAAGGGAGAACTTAATAAAGTTTAATAGATAATGAAACTATACCCTGTGCAGCAGGCAAATGAAAATAGTCTGCCGCACAGGGTCTTTTTTTCGTCCAAAAGGTAAAAATGGGAAGGAAGAATGTTGGGAGTAACAAAATTTTCACATAGTAAGTTTTAAAAAAGGTATTGAAAGGGTTTGCATAAAGTGCTATTATGGCTACGTAAACGTTTTCGTTATTTAACTTAACTTTTTTATAAAGTAGGTGGGATATGTCCTATACTATTAAAGATGTTGCGAAGAAAGCGAATGTCTCGATTGCAACCGTTTCGAGGATTCTGAATGGCCAGGCAGGCTATTCGGAAAAGACCAAAATAAAAGTAATGAAGGTCATCGAGGAGCTAGGATACTCGCCTAATGCTGTTGCCCGAGGGTTGATTAATAAAAGAACCCATACAATCGGTGTTCTTTTTCCTAAACTCTCCAGTTCGCTAGTGACAGACCTGCTGGATGGGATTGAGAAGGCTGCTAATGAGAGTGGTTCCAGCGTCATTGTTTGCCATACCGAATCAAATGGTGAAAAGACAATGAACTATCTTCAGCTGTTGATTGAAAAGCGAGTGGATGGGATTGTTTTTGCGAGTGAAATCCTCAAGGATGAATATTATCAATATGTCACGAAGTCCAAAGTTCCCATCGTTCTTCTATCAACAGAATCGTATGCATTCCCCGTTCCTTATGTTAAGGTGAATGACTTTCACGCGGCTTATTCAGCTGCGAAGTATTTAATCGATAAGGGTCATACAGAAATCGGCATGATCAGCGGCAATAAGGAAGATATCGTTGCCGGGAAACCGAGGATCGATGGATTCCGGAAGGCTCTGGCAGACCATGGGATTGCCTGCGATGAGAGAAATATCGTGAACAGCAGCGGATTTGGTTTTCAGGATGGGATCGTTGGATTGCCAAAAATGAAAGAACAACTTCCAGGTGTCACAGCTATATTTGCTGCGAGTGATGAAATAGCGATGGGTGTATTATCAGCAGCTTACCAGCAGGGAATAAAGGTTCCCGAAGAGCTGTCCGTCATTGGTTTCGATAATTTGAACCTTGCAGAAATGACGATTCCGCCGCTCACTACCATTGGCCAGCCGCTGGTTAAAATGGGAGAAGTTGCAGCACAAATGCTATTTAAGATATTGGAAACAGGTGAAATCCCCGAAAGCCGGATTATGCCTCATAAAGTAATTGAAAGATTAAGTGTAAAAGAGAGAATCTAATGGCTCTCTTTTTCTCAGGACATTTAAGTAAACGTTTACGTTAAAGAGCGTAAAAACTTAGGAGGTATATACATGATTAAGAAAATGACAGCAGGAGTAATGGCATTAGCAATGGGAGCTTCTTTATTAGCGGGCTGTTCCTCAGACAAAGCAGAAGATGGAAAAGTAACGCTAGAGCTTTTTTCAAATAAATCCGAAAGCATTCAGACCTATAAAGGCTTAATAGCAGAATTCGAAAAGCAAAATCCAGATATTAAGATTAAGCTGGATGCACCTCCTGAAGCGGAAACCGTTTTAAAGACGCGACTGACTAAAAATGATCTTCCGGATCTTATGTCCATTGCCGGAAACGCAACTTATGGTGAGTTAGGACGTGCAGGTGTATTGGAAGACTTCTCAGGTTCAGAACTGGAAAAGAAGGTGCAACCTTCATATATTGACATGGTTAACCGTCTAGTTGGACCGGAAGAAGAGGGCACATTTGGCCTTCCATATGCAACAAATGCAAATGCTGTTATCTATAATAAAGCAAAATTTGAAGAGCATGGACTTACGGTTCCAACTACTTGGGATGAGTTTGTCGCAAGTCTAGAAAAAGTGAAAGCAGCGGGAGACACTCCGATCTACTTTACATTGAAGGATGCATGGACAGGCATGATTGCCTGGAACTCCCTTGGTGCTAATGTAGCCGGTGAAGATTTTGCCGAAAAGAAAAATGCCGGTGAAGCATCGTTCGTTGAAAACTATGATGAAGTAGCGGATAAAATGGCGACATTGGTGAAATATGGCCACAAGGATAATATGGGTGTTGCCTACGGTGACGGAAATAATGCTTTTGCAAACGGAAAGTCTGTCTTCTATCTTCAAGGAAACTGGGCTATTCCAGAAATCCTGAAAGCAAATCCTGATATGGAATTGGGTGTGTTCCCAATGCCGGTTACAAACGATCCTGAACAAAATAAATTGGTATCAGGCGTTGACGTACTCCTTACAGTAAACAAAGATACAGAGCATAAAGAAGAAGCAATGAAATTTGTTGAATTCATGATGGATCAAGAAACAGCTAAAAAGTATATCGACGAGCAAAAGGCCTTCTCCGCAGTTGAAGGTGTATACCAGGAGAATCCTGTTTTTGAAGGAATCAAAGGAAACTTTGAAACTGGTGCGATTACAAGCTTCCCGGATCACTATTACCCAGCAGGAATGGGAGCTGAAAACTTAGTGCAGGAATTCCTGATCAAGAAAGACAAGGAAAAGTTCCTGAAAAAGATGGACAGCGAGTGGGAAAAAGTACAAAATCGTTAATCCGCAAAGAAGCCAGGGTGTTCTATGCTCTGGCTTTCTAAAAAGGAGTTGTCAACATGAATAAGAAAAGTAATGTTTTCCTGGTCATTGCTATACCTGCCTTTATTCTATTTTTCATTTTTCATACCTATCCTGCATTGCAGGGGATTTTTTACAGCTTCACGGACTGGAAAGGGTATGGGGATTGGAACTTTGTAGGATTGAAAAACTATTTAAATGTATTTGATGATGGGCGTGCTGGTGATGCGTACCTGTTCACTTTTAAATTTGCCATTGTTTCTACGATTCTGGTAAACATTATCAGCCTTGCAGTGGCAATAGGACTTAATTCGAAAATTAAGTTCCATAAAACTCTTCGGGCGATTTACTTCCTGCCTTATATTCTTAGTATTTTAATTGTTGGTTTCATTTTCAATTTCATCTTTGCTCATTTTCTTCCGCAACTTGGTGATGCTTTAGGCTGGGAATTCCTGAGCAGAAATATTCTTGGAAATCCTGATCTTGCCTGGTTAGGAATTGTCCTTGTCGCAGTTTGGCAAGCGGTTTCCTTTAATACCATTTTGTATTTGGCAGGTCTTGTTACGATCTCAGAGGATTTATATGAAGCAGCAAGCATTGACGGGGCCGGTGTCTGGACGAAATTCTGGAGGATCACTTTTCCGTTAATTGCACCGTTCTTTACTATTAACATGGTATTATCGCTTAAAAACTTCCTGATGGTATTCGACCAAATCGTCGCATTGACAGGCGGCGGACCTGGTAAATCAACAGAATCGATTTCCCTGCTTATCTACCGCGGAGGTTTCGAAGGCGGAGAGTTTGCCTATCAATCTGCCAATGCTGTGATTTACTTTATCGTAATTATCATCTTCTCTGTCATTCAATTGAAATTCTTAAATAAAAGAGAGGTGGAAAACTGATGAATCGCAAAAAAAATAGCTGGCTGATAACCACTCTCTTGATTTTAGGTTCATTATTAATACTGTTTCCACTATATTTAACGGTTACAATCGCTTTTAAAACTCCGCCTGAAATGGCTGGGAATTTATTGGCGCTCCCTAAGACATGGTCATTTGATAACTTTGCACAAGCGATCGAAATGACCAATTTCTTTAACGCATTCAAAAACAGTGCTTTTGTTACGGTTTTTGTGGTGATCTTTACGGTAATGACGAATTCACTTGTTTCTTATGCGATCGCAAGGAACATGCATAAGAAGTTTTATAAGTTTTTATTCTTCTACTTTTTAAGTGCGATGTTCATTCCTTTTCCGATTATCATGCTGCCGCTTGTAAAGCAGACAAGTGCCTGGGGCATGGATAATCTGGTAGGGCTGATCATCCTGTATATCGTGTTCAATTTATCCTTTAACGTATTTATCTACATCGGATATATCAAGTCTATCCCTATTGAACTGGAAGAGGCGGCAATCATGGATGGAGCAAGTACCTGGGGTGTATTCTGGAAGGTCATCTTCCCGCTGCTTGCGCCAATGAATGCGACAGTCGCGATCATTACGAGTCTTGGAGCATGGAATGACTTTATGCTGCCGCTTGTTTTGCTGAGTGACAGGGAAATGGCGACATTGCCTCTCGTTCAGTATATTTTCCAATCGCAATTCAGCACCGACTATAATCTTGCATTTGCCTCCTATTTGATGGCTCTTGCGCCTATGATCATCGTGTACATTTTTGCCCAAAAATGGATCATTAGCGGTGTGATGAAAGGTTCGATAAAATAACTTTAATAATATTGATTTTTAAAATTGATCGGAGTGTATTGATGTGAATAAGACTTGGTGGAAAGAAAGCGTAATTTATCAAATTTATCCGAGAAGCTTTAATGATTCCAATGGTGACGGTGTTGGCGACATCAACGGAATCACGGAAAAAATTCCTTATTTGAGCGAGCTGGGAATTGATGTCATTTGGCTATCTCCAGTTTATCAATCACCAAATGATGATAATGGCTATGATATCTCTGATTACAGGAATATCATGGACGAGTTTGGCACAATGCAGGATTTTGATAAGATGCTGGCTGAGGCTCATCAGTATGGAATTAAAATCATGATGGACCTTGTTGTCAACCACTCGAGCGATGAGCATGCCTGGTTCCAGGAATCGCGTAAGTCAAAAGACAATCCATACAGAGACTATTATATCTGGAAAAAGACAGACAATGGCGAGCCGCCAACGAACTGGGGCGCTGCTTTTGGGGGAAGTGTTTGGGAACTGGATGAGCAGACAGGCGAGTATTATCTTCACCTTTTCAGCAAAAAGCAGCCTGACCTGAACTGGGAAAACCCTGTCCTAAGAAATGAAGTATATGAAATGATGCGTTTCTGGCTTGATAAAGGCATTGACGGATTCAGGATGGATGTCATCAATTTCATCTCTAAAGATACAAGCTATCCTCAGGGAGAAGTTCGTGAAGGCCATAAATATGGAGATGGAAGCAAGTATTATATGAACGGTCCGAAAATCCATGAATTTCTTCAGGAGATGAACAAAGAAGCACTAAGTTCTTACGACACAATCACTGTCGGGGAAATGCCTGGGGTTTCCGTTGAAGAAGGCAAGCTTTATACAGGTGCGGAGCGAAATGAATTGAATATGGTGTTCCATTTTGAACACGTTGGCCTTGGTGACGGTCAATTCGGCAAATGGGATCCGCGTGAATGGAAGCTGACCGAGCTGAAGGAAATCTTCACGAAGTGGCAAAAGGGTCTGGAAAAAGACGGATGGAATAGTCTTTACTGGAGTAACCACGACCAGCCGCGGGCTATTTCACGCTGGGGAAATGATTCGGATGAATACAGAGTTATTTCTGGCAAGATGATTGCTACCTGTCTTCATATGATGCAGGGTACTCCATATATCTATCAGGGTGAAGAAATCGGCATGACAAACGTCAAGTTTGATAATATCAACGATTATCGGGATATTGAAACATTGAATGCTTATCGCGATTTAACCCCTGATTCATTGAGCCATGAAGAAATTTTCAAAGGCATCCACGAGCGCGGCCGTGACAATGCAAGGACTCCTGTGCAATGGGACGGCAGCCCGAATGCAGGATTTACAACAGGGACGCCATGGATCAATGTGAATCCGAATTATGAAACAATCAATGCCGAAACAGTTTTAAAAGATGAAGAATCTATTTTCTATTACTATAAGAAGCTGATTCAACTCAGAAAGCAAAACGAAGTAGTCGTGTACGGCACATATGATTTATTAATGGAAGAGGATGAGCAGATTTTCACCTTCACGCGAACAATTGGGGATGATCAATTATTGGTGATCTGCAACTTCAGTGACCAGAATCCTGTCTTCAAACTTCCTGAAAGTGTACGTTACTCATCGAAGGAATTGCTGATTTCTAATCTTAACGTCGATGAAAATGAATCTATCGATGAATTGACACTTCAGCCTTATGAAGCAAGAGTGTATCGATTAACAAAATAATTTAGGGCCTAATGAGGGCCCTTTTTCATTGAAAAATAGCAGATGGATTGAGGTGCTAATGTGAAGAAGAAATGGTGGAAAGAAGCTGTAGTTTACCAAATTTACTGGCGAAGCTTTTATGATTCCGATGGTGATGGCTACGGTGATTTAAAAGGAGTAATGGAAAAACTCGATTACATTAAAAGCCTTGGAATCGACGTGATTTGGCTGAATCCTTTCTACGAATCGCCTGACCGTGACAATGGCTATGATATCTCGGATTATTATGGTGTGATGGAGAAGGCCGGAGATATGGCGATTTTTCAGGAGTTGGTCCAGGAGATTCATAACCGGGAAATGAAGGTCATCATGGATCTAGTCGTCAACCACACATCTGATCAGCATCCATGGTTCCTTGAATCCCGCTCGTCAAAGGATAATCCGAAGAGGGACTGGTATATTTGGGAGGATCCGAAAGAAGGGAAGGAGCCGAATAACTGGCGCTCTTATTTTGCCCCATCATGCTGGGAGCTAGATCCAGCAACCGGGCAATATTATTACCATTCCTTTGCCGTGGAGCAGCCGGATTTGAACTGGAAAAACCCTGAGCTGCGAAACGAAATTTATATGATGATGCGATTCTGGCTTGATAAAGGAATCGATGGCTTCCGGATGGATGTAATCAATCTCCTGGCAAAAAGAGAGGATTTTTCAGACGCGGAAAATCCATATGACATTAGTTATCTGGCAAATAATCCGGGTATTCATAATTATCTCCAGGAAATGAATCGTGAGGTACTTCAGCATTATGATGGCATGACAGTAGGGGAGATTCCTTTTGTTACGCCTGAGGAAGGGCTGCTCTATGTGGATGAGGAACGGAATGAGCTTAATACATTATTCCATTTCCAGGTGGCCGACGAAATGCCAACCTGGGACATGCTCCGTTTTAAGAAAATCCAGTCAGGCTGGTATGAAGGCTTAAAACAAAAAGGCTGGAACTCACAATTTCTGAACAATCATGACCATACAAGGCAAGTGACACGCTATGGAAATGACGGGAAATATCGAGAGCATTCTGCCAAGCTGTTAGCGACAATGATTCATACGCTGCCGGGAACTCCATATGTTTATCAGGGCGAAGAGATTGGGATGACCGGAGTCAGGTTCGACTCTATTGAGGATTATAACGATATTGCCATGAGAAATAAATACCATGAAGAAGTAGCAAAAGGGCGTGACCCACAAGAGGTCTTTGAAAGCCTGCTGCTGTTGAGCCGTGATAATTCAAGGACACCGATGCAATGGACTGATGCACTGCAGGCAGGTTTTACAAGCGGCGAACCATGGATTAAAGTCAATCCAAACTTCAAGGAAATCAATGTGGAAAAGGCACTAAAAGACCAGGATTCCACCTTTTATTACTACAAAAAATTGATCAGTCTGCGAAAAGAAAATGAAGTAATGGTATACGGGGATTATCGGGATTTATTGCCTGATGATGAAAATTTGTATGTTTACACACGTTCATACAATGGAGTAACGTGGCTTGTTGTCATGAACCATTCAGATGAGCAGAGAGAGTTTACTTTCCCGAAAGAATTTCAACACGCTGAAAAACAGCTGATTATCAGTAATTATGAGGCAAAAACGGGAAGTGAAGAATACCTTCTGGATCCGCATGAGGCGAGGATTTATCAAATTAGCGGGATATAGATAACACGCGGTGACAGGTACCTTCCAGTATTCTGGAAGGTACCTGTCACTTTTTAATCTAATGGCACGCTTGTTTCTGCTTCATTTTCAACAATAGTTACGGTCTCTACATCTTTTGATTTTTCTTTATCCATCTGTATTACAAATGTTCTTGGGCTTATATCATCAGTGCAAAGGCCTTCGGAACCTATTAAACCTATGGTTATATTAGTGTTGTCAGAGTTTGGTTCGACCTTTTCAATTTTGAATGGACAACTCCCAGACTCAATGACTCCTATGAAAAAAACGGACTTATCGTTGAAGTCTAATTCTGGTGCATGTTTTTTAAAGTTATATAACTTCCAAAGGTCTTCAAAATCTGATTCATTATCCGCCTTTCTCACTAAATATTCATATTTAGGTGAATGAGCTGTGTCCTTTCTTTGAAAAGCTATTTCATAAAAGTTCTCAGGCAAGTTTTTTTCGCTGGCGATTAAGTTGTAGTTTTCTAGCTTATTTTTTGCTTCATCACTGCAACCGGAAAGCCATAACAGTGATGAAAATAAAGCCAGCAGAAGTAAAAGATTAGTAGTTTTCAATTTGCTTCACCCCCTGTAATAAATTAGACGGTAATGATTTTTTAAGGTTTCTCTTTTCAACACTTGTTGTAATAATACTCAAACCATAGGGACGGTTATATATCCTATTTAAAGTTTAGAAAAGGTTTTTATCCCATTTTAATCCATTTTGATAGGTAGTAAGTTATACTAATTAATAAGTGGATATTACTAGGGAGGGTTTTAAATGGCAAGAAATAAATGTCCAAGATGTGGTTCAGCTTTGATTGATAAAGATTGGGAGAATCTTCAGGAAACTGCGGATGGCGGGGTAACGATTGATGCACATCCGATTTATGTTTGTCCTGAAAGTACTTGTGGATATATGAAACGGAGTGAGCCCGTTCCAAAAATCATTGCCCAACAGGGGGAAGACCATTTGTTGCTATTGTACCCAAATGATCGTGGAAGGATCTTGGATTTAAGAGATAATGTCCTTTTCCAAGAAATTCATTACGATTCTATACTGGCGAGGGGCTATTGGGAGGACTACACAGGAAATCATGATGTTGAAACCCTTCTTGAAAATGCCCGGTACAATGAGGCTAGTTATATGGCGATACCTAACTTGTTTGAATTTGCTACGAGTGAATTGTCCCAGGATGCGTTCCTGTGCTGGCTGATGTCCTGGAGTCCTTTAACACATCGTTCCTTAGATGAAAGCTTACACCATGCGGCAGTTGATTTCGTGTCGATGATTTTCAATGTCCATAACTACCCGGTGCCTGCTATTGAAAAGGTCGAGATCATAAGGCAGTTTAAGGGATTGGATATCCTAGCTATTATCAATGATACATATGCTATTTTAATAGAAGACAAGACTTTTACCTCTAATCATTCAGGTCAGTTGGCCCGTTATTGTGCAGCTGTTGCCGAGGCTTACCCTGAATTGATTCAGCTGCCGATTTATTTTAAGATTTCAGATCAAAGCCATTATCGTTCTGTGGAAAGGGCCGGTTATTACCCGTTTAAGCGCGAGAGGATGCTGCAGGTTTTACGAAGAGGGAAAGAACGTGGAGTCACCAATACTATTTTCCTGGATTACTTGAACCATCTGGAAAAGCTGGATGAGAAGATTCATGCTTACAAACATAAAAGAGTCCAGGAATGGGACGGATATGCCTGGCAGGGCTTTTACCAGGAGCTTCAAAAAGAGCTGGATGGCAATTGGGGTTATGTTTCTAACCCACGCGGAGGGTTCTGGGGCTTTTGGTGGAAGCCGCTTGGGGAGCAGGAATATTATCTGCAGCTTGAGGAGCGTGCGCTAACCGTTAAACTTGAAGCAAAAGATGGAGTGGATATACAGGAGTTTAGCCGGGCGGAGATGCATAAGGTCTTAGAGAAATCTACAGAACGAAATCTCCATGTACAAAAGCCGGCAAGAATGCGCACCGGGAAAACAACCACTATCGCCATTCGTCCAGATTACCTTCAAACTACAGAAGATGGCTTGGTTGACATAAGGAAGACCGTTCAAGAACTAAAAAAATGGGATCAAATCCCTCAAACTAATTAGGTGACAGGCACCATCCAGCAAATGGATGGTGCTTTTGTTATTCTGCCTTTATAAGGATAAAAGATTTTTTCTGAATTTACTTATGATAAATTGGATATCAACACTCGGGAAATCTTTCTATGTCTCCTCCTATATGTTAAATTGTATGAAAATAATAATTATTGCAAATCCATATATAAATGAGAATCAGGTGAACCGATGAAGAAGAATATATTCCAACAGTCCATACAAACAAAAATACTAGTCTTAGTTATTGCACTCATTCTATCAATCATTTTATTTCTAAGTAGTATCTTTGCGTATATGGATGCTCAGATTATTATGGAAAATTCAAGGAAGATAGGTTCACAAACTGCCAAGACAATTTCGTTTATGCCTTCTGTACAGGCTGCGTTTGAGGAGGAAGATCCCTCACTGACTTTACAGCCGACTGCAATGAGAATTCAGGATCAGGTAGACGCTAACTTTATCGTGATTGAAGACCGTAATGGAAGAATCCTTACCCATCCTGACACTGATCAAATCGGAAAAATAAATCCAATCAATGACAATTATAAAGCAATTGTATTTGCAGGCTATTATACACTTCATTCAGATGAGCATGTTGGAAAAGCAATAGTCGGGAAAGCGCCAATTATTAATGAAAATAAACAAATAATTGGTGTAGTTACTGTTGGTTTTTTATACGAAGAGATCGTGCTAAGCATTATGAACAGAATTAAAAAGATTCTTTACTTTGCACTTGGGGCCATATTGGTTGGCGTAATAGCAAGTATCATTTTAGCAAGAAATATTCGAAAAGATACATTGGGGTTAGAACCGCGTCAGATTGCCTCTTTATATAGGGATCAGGATGCAATTCTCTCTTCTATTAATGAAGGGTTAATTGCTGTCGATACGGCTAATAAAATCACCCTAATTAATCAAACCGCAAAAATGCTCTTGGATCTCACGGGGGACTATGTAAATAAACCGATTCATTACGCCATCCCTAACCTATCAGTTGTAAATTTAATTAAGAATAAATGGACCAATTCGACTCTTGAACTGGTTGTGAATAACAGGGATATTATTTTAACCATTGTCTTTATTAAAGATGGAGATAAAGAGGTAGGGACAGTGATTACATTCCGGGATAAGACAGAAATGAAGAAAATGATTAACACATTGTCTGAGGTGAAAAAATACTCTGAAGATCTTAGGGCACAAGCACATGAGTTTACTAATAAGCTCTATGCTATTTCTGGACTCTTGCAACTAGGCTATTCCGAGGAAGCCATTGAAATGATTCAAAATGAAATCGATATCACAGAAAACAATAATCGGCTTGTGTTCGAACAAATCAAAGACCCTAAAGTTCAAGGCGTTATTTTAGGGAAAATCGGCAAGGCATCTGAGAAAAAGATCGCATTTCAAATCGACGAGAATAGTTCACTGGAAATTCTGCCTGAACATATTGAAACGGGACAATTAACAACAATCATTGGCAATTTAATAGATAATGCTCTAGAAGAGGTAGGGAAACTGAAGGGTGAGAAAAATGTAAGCTTTTTTGCCTTGGACCTGGGGCAGGATATCATCTTTGAAGTAACGGATAATGGCTCAGGAATTCCGGATGAAGATATCGACCGTATCTTTAAAAAGGGCTTTTCTACGAAGCAAAAAGATGGCAGAGGCTATGGATTAGCTAATGTAAGTGAAGCTGTAGATGATCTAGGCGGAACGATTGAAGTGGATAGTGGAGAGCATGGCACAACGTTTACTGTTTATATTCCAAAGAGTATTTGAGGGCAGGGGGATTCACATGATAAATATTTTAATTGTTGAAGATGATTTTCGTATCGCAGATATTCACGAAAAATTTTTAAAAGAAATTGAGGATGTCAGGGTCGTTGGTAAGGCCCTTAGAGCAAGTGATGCATTGGAGATCATACAGGAGAAACACATTGATTTGATCCTTCTTGATATTTATATTCCAGATAAGCTGGGCACAGAGTTGATCCAAGAAATTAAAGCAAGGCAAATGGATATAGACTTCATTGTGATTACGGCGGCAAATAATATTGAGTTACTCGATAAAAGTCTTAAATCTGGTGTTTTTTATTATTTACTTAAACCCGTTTCAATTGAAAGGTTTAGGGAGGTCATTGAAAGCTATAAAAAAAGAAGGAAATCAATAGATTCCATTGAATTTGTTGATCAAACTTTCATTGATGACCTTATAGGAAATAAATCAATGGAGCGTGAAGGGGCAGCAAGTGAGCCATTACCGAAAGGGGTTAATCTCCTAACCTTAAATAAAGTAATTGAATTTGTTGATGATTTACCGAACGGTATAACTGCAGAGGCAATGGGAATGAAATTAGGAGCCTCGAGAACGACGGCCAGACGTTATTTGGAGTACTTAGTATCAGTAGGAAAAGTAAAAGCAGAGCTAGAGTATGGGATTGTTGGCCGCCCAGAAAGGATGTATTTTTCTAATAGGAAAAAATAAAGTAATGAACAAAATGAACAAAATGCACTTATTTTCTTTTAATTTTTTAAAATTGAAAACGGTTACAAATTAATTCTCCGCATGTATTATAAAGATTAAGAAATTTGAGAAAATTAAAGGGGTGGAGAAAATGAAAAGGTTTTTTTCAGTTTTAACCATTGCGGCGGTTACATTGCTAGCTGCTTGTTCGTCTGCTACAACAGGTTCTGATGAGTTCCCAAAAAAGGATATTGAATTGGTTGCACCTGCTACTCCAGGTGGCGGCTGGGATGGTACAGCTAGAGCAATCCAAAAAATCCTGAAGGATGAGGAGATTGTTGACCAGAACATTAATGTTGTCAATAAGCCAGGCGGAAGCGGTGAAGTTGGCTGGCAATATCTTTCAAAGCAAGATGCTCATAGCTTAGCCATTAATTCCAGTCTAGTCTTAACAAATAACTTACTTGGTCAAAGTGAATTGACGTTTGAGGATTTTACTCCGCTAGCGATTTTAACGAGTGAGTGGATCTCAATTGCTGTGCCAAATGATTCAAAGTTTCAAAACGCAACAGAAATTATGGAGCAATTAAAAGAGGATCCAACTTCGCTTAAAATTGCGGTTGCACCAGGTTTAGGAAATAATGACCATTTATCTTTCGTGCAAGCAGCAAAGACATATGGTGTTGATGTTACAAAATTAAACTTCATGATTTATGAAAGTGGCGGAGATGTAGTTACTGCATTATTAGGCGGTCACGTTGACGTTGCAACAATGGCTGTATCAGAGTCGAAAGAACAGCATGTAGCTGGCAAATTTAGAATTGTTAGTGTTTCTTCTGATGAAAGAATTGAAGGGCTGGAAGATGTTGCGACATGGAAAGAGCAAGGTGTTGACATGGTATTCCCGCACTGGAGAGGGATCATGGGACCGCCTGACATGACAGAAGAAGAAATTGCCTACTGGGATAAAACAATCGGTGAAATGGTAGAAACAGATGCTTGGAAAACATTGTTGAAAAATAATGAATGGTCCAGCTATTACTTAGATAGTAAAGAAACACTTGAGTTCTTAAAAGAACAAAATGAGAATTATGACGCATTACTATCTGAATCTGGATTGACCGATCAATAGAAAAAAAAGAATGTTATTTAAATGGACCCATTAAGGTTAGGGTCCATTCTTCTTATAATAGCTGTACAAAGGAAGGGGAGAGAGTATGTACAGGTTAGTAACTCCACTGTTTTTTTTAGCTGTCGGAATAGGGTTCCTTGTCGCTACCCTAAACTTACCGAAAGCACGTCTCGGTGACCCAAATGCTCCATTATACTTTCCAGCAATGATTACGATTCTTTTAATTCTCTTAAGTGTGATTTACTTCTTTCAGGAATTTAAGCACAGAAAAGAAGAATTCAAAGAACTGAAAATACTTTTAAGTGGACGAATGCCATTCTTAATTATCAGTACAATCGTTATGAGCTTTATTTATACGTTCCTATTTGAAAGGATCGGGTTTTTGTTCTCGACGATGGTTTTCTTAGGAGGCCTTCTTTTTATTATAAATGGGACAAAGAAATGGTTGGTAAATATTCTTGTTGCTGTATTATTTTCAGGAATTGCTTGGTATTCATTTGGAATATTACTAAAAGTCAGCTTACCGTAGAGAGGAGGTACTTAAGTTATGGGAGTAGATTTTTCGGTTTTTATGGAAGGGCTTATGACAGCCTTAGAACCTATTAACCTATTATGGGTGGCAATTGGCGGTTTTTTAGGAACAGTTGTTGGGATGTTGCCAGGACTTGGACCTGCAACAGCGGTGGCATTATTAATTCCGGTCACATTTGGAATGGAGCCTACTAGTGCTTTAGTGCTGATGGCTGCTATTTATTATGGCGCAATGTATGGGGGCTCAAGAAGCTCGATTTTGTTAAATACCCCGGGGGATGGGTCAGCTATTGCTGCAACCTTTGATGGGTACCCAATGACACAAAAGGGTCAGGCGGGGCAAGCACTTGCAATCTCAGCAATTGCATCTCTGATTGGCGGATTAGTAGCTATGGTTGGATTTATCGTTTTGGCTAAACCACTTGCGAGCTTTGCCTTGAAATTCGGACCTGCAGAATATTTCTTATTAATGGTCTTTACTCTTTCTGCCATTGTGGCATTGTCGAAAGGTGCAATGGTTAAAGGGTTTATTGCCATGACAATAGGTCTATTGGTCTCAACAATGGGAATTGATTTACAGACAGGTGTACACCGCTTTACGTTTGACATGCCAGCATTAAGTGAAGGTGTAGATTTCTTAATCGTCATCATTGGTATTTATGCTGTTGGTGAGGTGCTATATAACTACATTACGATTGATAAGCCTGTTAACAAGGCACATAAAGGCATGGGTAAAATTTGGATTACAAAAGAACAGTGGAAGCGTACGAAGTGGCCAATGATTCGAAATGCACCATTAGGCTTTGTCGTTGGGGTACTTCCTGGTGCAGGCGGAGCTATTGCTTCAATGCTAAGCTACACAACTGAAAAACAGATTTCAAAGAATCCTGATGAGTTTGGAAAAGGAGAAATCGTTGGGGTTGCAGCACCTGAATCTTCAAACAACGCTGCTGCAGTTGGAGCATTTATTCCGATGTTAACCATGGGGATTCCTGGATCTGGAACAACTGCTGTTATTTTAGGGGCTCTCATAATGTTAGGCCTTCGTCCTGGACCTTTATTATTTGAAAACAATCCAGAAATGGTTTGGACATTTGTAAACAGTATGTTTATCGGAAATATTTTTCTTGTCATTTTAAACATTTTAATGGTAGGACTGCTGGTGAAAATATTAAAAACACCGCCAAAGGTCTTATATCCGCTTATTTTAGTTCTGGCATTCATCGGAACATATACATTGAGCTATAACGTTATCGACTTTTACATTTTAGTCATCTTTGGCTTACTAGGCCTTGTCATGAAGCTTTTGAAGTTCCCGATTGCACCGTTAATTTTAGCCGCGATTGTAGGGTCTGATATGGAACAGAACTTCCGTAAAAGTATTGTAGGGAATGATGGAATTTCAGAAGTGTTATTCGCTTCTCCGATCACTATAACACTTCTTATCCTGACGGTTTTATCGTTAATGTATCCGTTTATTGTTAGTTGGTTAAAGAACAGAAAAGTACAGGAAGCTGAATAATGGTTAATTAATCGCTTCATTGTGGGTGTGAACAAAAATGAACAAAAAAATGATCTTGTTTTATCTGTCAATCCTTCTTTATCTCATCTTTCTTACCCCTCTTATTGGATGGGATATAAAAGTAGAAGCATTTGTAGCATTAGTCATTATTCAAATTCTTTGGATTGGCAGAGTTTTTCCTTTAGCATTCAGTTCGGTTTTATTGATCCTGATGCTCTCTTTTAACTTTTTCACGTTTGAAGAAACGATGAGTTATTTTGGTTCAGGGATTATCTGGTTATTATTTTCCACATTTATCATGGCGAGTGCTTTTATCAAGACGGGGTTGGCTAGTCGGATATCGTTAAAAATGCTCAGGATGTCTCAGGGATCGGGTAAACAATTAATTTTTCTATCCTTTTTGTTAATGTTTGTTCTTTCTTTGTTTATCCCATCGAATATCGGAAAAGGCAGTCTTGTAGCTTCTGTCTTGGACAGTCTTGTAAAAAGCTTGAAGAAAATAGTGAGCGTCCCCAATCTATCAAAATCTTTGTTTATTGGGGTCGCCTTTATTGTTTCTATCTCTGGGGCTTTTGTGGCAACAGGCGCGAGCTCTACAATCTATGCCTTTGGTATGTTTGGTGAAATAACTTCTCAAATGACCTTTATGAGCTGGTTTTTATACTTTGGCCCACCGATTGTTCTTTTTCTAATCCTGCTGTGGGTCTTATTTTTGTTATATTTCCCGCCTGAGAGTGTAGACAAGACACTAATCGTTAGTTTAATAGACGAACAGATAAAAGAGTTAGGCAAGATTACAGTGCCTGAAATCAAGGTTTTAGCCATTATTGGAATGACGTTGATTTTATGGATGACTGAAAATTTTCATGGATTTTCGATTCCATTGATCGCCATGTTGGGAGCCAGTCTTACAGTCCTTCCCTATAGTGGGGTTTGGGGTTGGGAGGATGCAAAGAAGTCGATTGATTGGGATATGATTTTGTTCTTTGCCGCTACATTAATGGTATCTAAAATGCTTATTGAAACCGGAACAGTCGTATGGATAGCAGATGAATTGGTAAGTACATTTGATTCTTTTTCACCGTATATAGTTCTAGTCTTTCTTGTTATCAGTACCGCATTGGTACGAATCATATTTGTGAATGTATTAGGATTTTTAACAATTATTATTCCTGTAGCAATCACAGTAGGCCAAAATGTATCTGCTATTGACCCTTTAATCATGGCAATGGCGGTATTTTTGGCGGGAGTGCCTGGATTTCTATTAATCACACAATCACCTGTTCACCTGATCAGTTATTCATATGGATACTTTACAGAGAAGGAATTGCTTAGGGTAGGGCTAATCTCTATGGTGCTCTGGGTAGCAGTTGTCTTCTGTTCAGTCTTTTTTTACTGGAGTTGGATTGTTTAAGCAGGCAGTTTAATAAAAATGAAGAGAGGCGATTAATAGTGACATGGTTAGTTGAAAGTCAGAAGAGCCAAGAGGAATTAGCAAATGAATTTAAAAAGCTAATGACTGCTGGACCAATTTTAACTATTATGGGTGCCCATGATGGAATGGCAGCGCTGGTAGCCAAGAATGTTGGCTTTAAAGCTTTGTATCTTTCTGGTGCTGCGTATACTGCAAGCAGAGGGTTACCGGATTTAGGGATTTTGCATTCTCAAGAGGTAGCTGAGCGTGCGCGTGAAATTGTCAGAGCTTCAGACCTGCCACTTTTAGCTGACATTGATACAGGATTTGGAGGAATTATCAATGTAGCAAGGACTGCAAAGGAAATGGTCGAAGCAAAGGTAGCGGCTATTCAAATTGAAGATCAGGACCTTCCTAAAAAATGTGGACACTTAAACGGGAAAAAGCTTATCCCAGCAGAAGAAATGATTCAAAAAATAAAGGTGATCAAAGAGGTTGCACCCACTTTAGTGATTGTAGCGCGTACAGATGCTTTAGCAGTTGAAGGGAAGGAGTCAGCCATCAATCGCTTAAAGCAATATGTCGAAGCTGGTGCAGATGCCATCTTCCCTGAAGCATTTACAACTGAAGATGAATTTAAAGAGGTAAGTGCCCAGTTTGATTTGCCGATTCTTGCAAATATGACAGAGTTTGGGAAGACGCCATATTTTACAGCAGAAGAGTTCGAATCATTCGGTTACTCCATGGTGATTTATCCTGTAACCTCGCTGCGTGCTGCCGCAAAGGCGTACGAGCAGGTTTTTACAGAAGTTTTTGAAAAGGGCACTCAAAAGGATGTATTAGATCAGATGCAATCCCGAAAAGAGCTCTATGAAACTATTAAACTACATGACTATGAGGATTTAGATAAACAAATTTCCAAAACGATTCTTCCTGAAATGAAGTAAAGAGGGTGGTTCCTATTTCTCAGTACGCAATTCCTGCTGCTGTCTATCGAGGTGGAACAAGTCGAGGGCTTTTATTTCATGAAAAGGATCTCCCAGAAGGGAAAGAGCGTCAAAGAGGAATTTTTTTAGCTGGAATTGATGCATACAATCCTACTCAAATCAATGGACTAGGCAGTGGCACGTCGCACACAAGCAAAGTAATGGTTATTGCTCAGCCAACTGTGGATGGAGCAGATGTCGATTATACTTTTTACCAAATTGGCATCGGTGAAGAGGTAGTTGATGATGAGGGTACCTGTGGTAATTTAATGTCTGCAATAGGGGCATTTTCGGTAGATGAAGGACTAGTGAAGCCAAATTCATCAGATGATTTTGTCACGGTTTCAGCTTTTAATCGAAATATCGGTAAAATGATCCGCATGGAAGTGCCCGTTGTGAATGGAAAGGCGAAAGTATCAGGAGATTATGATATGCCAGGTTTAGTAAAAACCGGTGCAAAAATAAAAGTTGATATCCTTT
>ENA-ORXC01000421-ORXC01000421.1-marine-metagenome-genome-assembly--contig:-NODE-421-length-31231-cov-3.968961_pt1 | contig 31231 bp, 31 predicted proteins | sample MGYA00237865_ERZ511478 | MGnify/ENA metagenome assembly ERZ511478
TACAAGGATACTGAAAATCTGTTGTACCCGCTTGAGAAACAATGTTAATCTCAAAGCCGGTTTCTTCCACAAATTCTCTTTTCATCGCTTCCGTTAATGTTTCACCGTGCTCTAGCTGTCCGCCTGGCAAATCAAAGCGATGAATATACGGCCCTCTATTTTTTCGAATAACAAGCAGCTTGTCATCTCGCATACAAATTCCATATACGCCAAAGGCGCGGTCATAGTTTGGTTCCATCTTTTTTTCACTACTTTCTCTAACAGAATGGCTTGATAAAGCATCATTTGATTTCTTTATCCTACCATACATTTTGCTATAGAACCTTTTTTAATGAGATGCTTTTAAAGTAAGCGTGCGGGAAACAGCACTTTCGTTATGCAAACGGTCAACAGAGGTTACAACATATGTGTACGTTTGATTTTTGAGTGCGCTTTGATCTACAAACAATTGTGTTTCTCCTGTTTTCCGAACGGTTGTCAGCAAGTTTTCTTCGTTGTTGGTGTCGCCTCGTTTATTGCCCTGGAAGCGATAAATAGCATAATATGCGGAATCATTCTGCTGATGATCTCGAATTTCAAACGCTGCTTCTTTTGTATGAGGACCCGCGTTTTTTAATTTTGGTGCTTTTGGGGCCGTATCATCAAGCCAAGGCATTGATGGAATAAGAGCAGGATGTTTATAAATATCGTTTTGCAGCTTATCTTTTATTCCTAGTGGGTTTCGGTTCAAATCTTTCAGGCTAAAATGCATGCTCCCGTGTACTTCTGGAAATTGGTGATTCAGAGCAATTTGTCTTGGGTACTCATCGGGATCAGACCATGCCTCTACCGCGTTGTTATTAATTTTGTAAGCAGCTTGTCCAATATAAAGGTGAACTGGTTTTCCACGAACTTCATCTCTCCACCAGTTAAGCAGCGTATCGTAAGCAGCGGGTTCAAATCCGATATTCCAATAAATTTGCGGAGTAATGTAATCAACGTATCCATTTTGAATCCACGTACGCGTATCGGCATACAAATCATCGTAGTTTGTTTGTCCAGCAGTAGTCTCAGAGCCAGTTGGATCATTAGCGATGTTTCTCCACACGCCGAACGGACTGATACCAAACTTCACGTATGTTTTTGTTTTTTTAATAGACGTATTTAAATCTCGAACAAGCTGATTAACATTGTCTCGCCGCCAGTCTTCAATGTTCGAAAATGTTTGAGCACCGTAGGTTTCATATGTTTTTTGGTCTGGGAACGTTTGCCCTGCAATTTTATAAGGATAAAAATAGTCGTCCATATGAACAGCATCAATATCATAGTTTCTTACGACTTCGAGCACTTCTTCAATAATAAAATTTTTCACTTCTGGAATACCTGGGTTGTAGTAGAGTTGTTTTCCGTAGGAGACGACCCAATCAGGATGTTGTTTGGCAGGATGATTATCGGCAAGGTTGTTTAAATCAGTATGATTCATGGTAATGCGGTAAGGGTTAAACCATGCGTGGAATTCTAAGTTGCGCTTATGTGCTTCCTCCACCATAAAAGCCAGAGGATCGTAGCCGGGATCTTTTCCTTGTGTACCCGTTAAATATTCTGACCACGGGCCATATTTCGACGGATAAAAGGAATCAGCGGTGGGTTTAATTTGAACGACTACAGCATTCATCCCCATTTTTTTTACTTCATCTAGCAAATAGGTAAACTCTTTTTTCTGCTGTTCAACCGGAAGACCAGGCTGAGAAGGCCAGTCAATATTGTATACGCTTGCAATCCAAGCGGCTCGAAGCTCCCGCTTTTGATACGTGGTAGGTACGTCTGCTTTAGCAGGTAACGCGCTCGAACAAAACAGCAGTAAAAACAAGATGCTTCCTATACATTTTTTAATATGCATGTTCGTTCCTCCTTCTTTTTTGGTTGAGATAAAATTTCTTTCATAATATAGCATGCGGTCGTTATATTCACAATAGATTTTAATAAAATATTCTGAAAAATAAAATAAAGTTTTGAAAATATCAGAAAAATATTGAAATTAAACTTCAGAAAAAATATAATAATGGTAATTTAAAGAATATTTTATAAATACGTTACTTAACGATGGAGGAATTCATGCGCCAATTTTCCGTACTTACTTTAATCGATGCACAAATGAATCATTACAGTCCTGCTGAGGGAAGAGTAGCTGATTACGTGTTAGAAAATCCTACGACCACGTTGAACTTAACGACCAAACAGCTAGCTAAGCAGTGTCAGTGCAGCGAAGCTACGATTATTCGTTTTTGTCAGCGTGTAGGGATCAATAGTTTTAAAGAATTAAAGATTGAATTAGCCAAAGATGCCCATAAGGTGAATAAAGAGCAGCTGCCGAATCTGCCGGTTAATTTTGAAGACGAGACCGAAGCCGTGCTTGAAAAAGTTATGAGCAAAAGTATGAGCGCACTTATGAACACAAGTCGTTTAGTGAGCTCTTCTGCAATTGATGCAGCTGCGGAAGCTATTCATAGAGCGAAACGAGTGTTTTTATACGGAGCAGGGGGATCATCTGTAGTTGCACTAGATGCGCAGTATAAACTGCTTCGAATTGATATTTCAGCGCTGTTTTCATTAGATAGTCATGTTCAAATGGTGATGGCTACGAATATGACAAAAGATGATGTGCTGTTTGTAGTATCGACTTCCGGTCAAACAAAAGAAGTGGTGGAGCTGATGCAAATAGCCAAAGATAAAGGGGCAGCGGTTATTTTGCTAACGCAGCACGGGTCATCACCAGCTTCTAAATTAGCTGATATTCTGCTGACTATTTCAGTAGAAGAACAGCATATCCGAATTGGAACGATGAGCGCTCGTATTGCTCAGTTAGCCGTTGTAGATGCGATGTTTATACGGTTATGTATTCAAAAAGGCAATCAAGTATTTGAACGCATAATCGATACACATAATGTAATTCAAAAAATAAAGAGGTAGGGGGAAACGAGAAAATGAAGGTATTGTTTGTATGTTCTGGAGGAATGTCAAGTGCGATTGTGGTAAAAGCGTTAAAAACGGAAGCACAAAAGCACGGAACGGATATGGAAGTGCTGGCAATTGGGACAAATGAAGTAGCAGAAGAAATTCAAAAAGGCTGGGATGTTGTAATGGTTGCACCGCAGATTCGCCACCGGTTTAACGCAGTGAAAGCGGAAGCGGATAAAGCTTCTGTTCCGTGCGGGCCGATTCCGCCGCAGGCTTATACGCCGCTTGGAGGTCCGACGCTTTATAAAACGGTTCAACAGCTAGTTAGCTGAGGAAAGCAGGTGTATTCCTGGTTTTTAAATAGAAAAGGGGTTTATTACACAAGGGGAGAACATGGAGGGGGAAAGGGTATATGAGCAAATTTGTGTCGTTTTTAGAGAACAATTTATCAGGACCTATGGCCAGGCTATCAGAACAGCGGCATCTTCAAGCCATTCGTGATGGCGTTATTTCCGCTTTGCCGTTTATCATTATCGGAAGTTTTTTCTTGATTCTAGCATTTCCGCCTGTGCCGCAAGATAGCACAATTGCAAAATGGGCAGCTGATAACAGCGCCAATATTTTAATACCGTATCGAGTAACGATGTTTATCATGTCTTTATATATAGCCTTTGGGATAGGGTACAACTTGTCCAAAAGCTATAATCTCGATCCGCTGTCAGGAGCGCAAATTGCAGTAGCTGCACTACTTCTTACGGTGACTCCAAAGCTGATTGAAGAAGAAGGGTTTATGCTTCCAATGACAAACCTTGGAGGTCACGGTTTATTTGTAACGATGATTGTATCGATTTTATCGGTCGAGATTCTCAGGTTTTGTAAAGCAAAAAATGTCACCATTAAAATGCCGGAACAAGTGCCGCCTTCGGTATCGAGGTCTTTTGAAGCACTAATTCCGGTTGCGATTGTTGTTGTACTTATGACGATTATTACCATTGTTTTAGGTATCGATCTTCACCATTTAGTTGATAAACTAGTTGCTCCGCTTGTAGAAGCTGGAGATAGTTTAGCAGGAGTGTTAATACCGGTTTTCTTAATTACGTTTTTCTGGTCATTTGGAATTCACGGCGTCTCTGTTGTTGGGACAGTGGCACGCCCTGTATGGGAAGTGTATTTAGCCAAAAATGCTGAAGCGGTAGCAGACGGAGCCTCCACACTTCCGTATATTGCACCTGAAACGTTCTTTCAGTGGTTTGTTTGGATCGGAGGATCTGGAGCGACGCTGGGCCTTGCTTTAGCGATGCTGTTTTTCTCAAAATCTAAATATTCGAAAGCGCTTTCTAGGACGTCTTTTATTCCAGCGGTTTTTAATATTAACGAACCGATTATTTTCGGTTTGCCAATTGTCTTAAATCCTATTTTAATTATTCCATTTATCATCATCCCGATTATTACGACGATCATTTCATACGCAGCAACGGCAACAGGTCTTATTACTCCCACCTACGTAATGGTTCCTTGGACGCTTCCGGCGCCGATTGGGGCATATCTATCGACAGGAGGAGACTGGCGGGCGGTTGTGCTAGTCGTTATCAATATTGCTATTTCTGTTGTCATTTATCTTCCGTTCTTTAAAATGTATGATCGAAAGATGGTTGAAATGGAAAAAAGCGATGAAGCAACGGTTGCACCATCCGATAATTCAGTTCAAATGTAAAAAAAGAGAAGCCAACTTGTTTGGCTTCTATCTCTTTAATAGGAGTGAGGGTCAATGTTTGTTCGGTTTCGCTATAAAACTGTGTTTTTATTTCTCCTAACCATGATTCTTTGCAACGTTATTTTTACACCTTTGCTGCAGTATGCTGGTCTATCAGCGCAGCATAGTTTATTTGCGATTACAAGTCTATCAGCAGCGCTGCTTACAACATTTATTTCCATTCGGATTTCAGCAGCAGCTTTATCTAAAACCGCCGTTTGTATACGCTTTGTTATGCTCGGGACAGGGTGCACAGCCGTTACATATTTAGCCGTTTTTTAACAAGGAGGGGCAAAAAATGAAAGTAGTGACAATAGGGGGAGGATCAAGCTATACACCTGAATTGGTCGAAGGGTTTATTAAACGATATGATGAGCTTCCAATTCGAGAGCTATGGCTTGTGGATGTTGAAGAAGGAAAAGAGAAACTTAAAATTGTAGGGGCACTTGCGAGAAGAATGGTCAAAAAAGCAGGTGTTGATATGGAAATTCATTTAACGCTTGATCGACAAAAGGCGTTGATAAATGCTGATTTTGTAACAACACAGCTTAGAGTAGGTCAGCTTGATGCGCGTATTCAAGATGAACGCCGCCCTCTTAAGTACGGAATGATTGGTCAAGAGACAAACGGGGCGGGGGGATTATTTAAGGGCTTGCGAACGATACCGGTTTTGTTGAAAATTGCCGAGGAAATACACGAAATTTGTCCAGACGCCTGGCTTATTAATTTTACAAACCCTGCAGGTATGGTAACGGAGGCGCTGCTTCGCTACGGAAAGCATTCTAAAGTAGTAGGGGTTTGCAACCTGCCTGTACATATGACAAACTCAATCGCCAGCTTGCTTCAAATCGAAAAAGAAGATGTTTACATTGAATTTGCAGGGTTAAATCACTTGGTATATGGACTGCATGTGTATGCCAAAGGAGAGGAAGTAACAAAAGAAGTCATTCAGCGATTAAGTAATCCAAAGTCCCAAGTAACAATGAGAAACATAGCTCCTATTCCATGGCAAGCGGATTTCTTGGAAGCTCTTGGCGTGATCTTATGTCCTTATCACCGCTACTACTATAAAACAAAAGAAATATTAGCAGAAGAGCTTCTGGCCTTTCAGTCAGGTACTACGCGCGCTGAAGTGGTCAAAGTATTAGAAGCCGAGCTTTTCGAACTCTACAAAAATCCAAATCTAGAAAGTAAGCCTCCGCAGCTGGAAAAAAGAGGAGGCGCTTATTACAGCGATGCCGCATGTAATTTGATTTCATCCATTTATAACGATAAAGGCGATATTCAAACATTAAATGTAAAAAACAATGGCGCTATTTCCTCACTCCCAAATGAATCTGCAGTTGAAGTAAACTGTGTGGTAACAAAGCAAGGACCAGTACCACTCGCTGTCGGTGAACTTCCGGTAGAAGTGAATGGACTTGTGCAGCAAATTAAATCGTTTGAACGAGTAGGCGCAGAAGCTGCGGTTACAGGGTCTTATGAAAAAGCACTGGTTGCCCTGACCATTAATCCGCTTGTTCCAAGTGACGAGCTGGCCAAATCGGTCTTAGACGAACTGCTTCAAGCTCATCGCAAGTATTTACCTGCTTTTTTTAAGGAAGTGAACGCGTAGTATGTATGCTGTTGGACTTATGTCAGGAACGTCACTTGATGGAATTGATGCAGCTCTTGTTCAAATTGAAGGAAGCGGCTATGAAAGTAAAGTTAAGCTTCTTCACTTCATTACTATGCCGTTTTCTTCTCAGTTAAAAAGGGAAATTGAGCAGGCTATTTCTGTTGAATCTTCAAATGTGCAGCTGATCTGCAGCTTAAATTTTAAACTGGGCTATGCATTTGCAGATGCAGTGAAAAGATTGTGCCAAAAAGCCGAATTTTCTCTTGAACATGTAGATGTCATCGGATCGCATGGGCAAACCATTTACCACCAGCCGTATGCTTCAGGAAATACAGCGATGTCTACACTCCAAATTGGAGAGCCTGCTGTTATTGCTTATGAAACCAAAACGAAGGTAGTGGCAAACTTCAGGGTGATGGACATGGCAGCGGGCGGGCAAGGTGCTCCGCTCGTTCCTCACACGGAACGGATTTTGTACAGCCACGCTGACCGTACAAGGCTGCTTCAAAACATTGGAGGTATTGGGAATGTAACGTTGATTCCGCCAAAACACTCTCCTATACCTGTAGTAGCTTTTGATACGGGGCCGGGAAATATGATGATAGATGAAGCGTGTCAGCAGCTTTTTAATGTTTCATTTGATGAAAATGGGCGTTTAGCAGCTGGAGGAAAGATTATTTCAGAGCTTTTAGAAGACTGTATGAATCATGATTACATGAAGCTTTCTCCTCCTAAATCGACGGGAAGAGAACTGTTCGGTACACAGTACACAAGGAGACTGCTAGAGAAATATGGCAAACATAAAAAAGAAGATTTGTTAGCTACGATTACGATGTTCACGGCATCATCCATTGTACATCACTATGAAACATTTATTTTTCCTGTCTATTCTATTGACGAAGTGATTATTGGAGGAGGCGGAAGTTATAACAATACGCTGATGAATATGATTAAAACGCAGCTAGGGAAGCGGTGCCGTGTGTATACCCAAGAAGAAATAGGAATGTCTTCAGAAGCAAAAGAAGCCGTAGCTTTTGCGGTGCTCGCAAATGAAACACTTTCAGGTTATCCAAGTAATGTACCAAGCGCAACCGGCGCCTTGTCTCCTGTAATATTAGGAAACATTACGCCTGTGCCACTATAAAAAAGGGGATGGAAGAAATGACAGAAGCAGCAAATATGGAAAATGAGATTTTTGAACTTATTGCATACGGAGGAAATGCTAGGTCACTGGCATACGAAGCGTTAGAAGCAGCTGAAGATTATGATTTTAATAAAGCTGACGAACTTTTAAAGCAGTCTCAAGAAGAGCTCAGTCATGCTCATAAAACGCAAACTGCGCTTATTCAACGTGAATTAAACGGAAAAACAATTGAAAAGTCGCTGCTTTTAATTCACGCCCAAGATCATTTAATGACGGCTATTTCGGAGCAAAAATTAATTGAGCATATGATTAAGCTTATCAAAAAATTTAAAAAAGAAGGCGAAAATCAATGAAAAAGCTAGGTATTGCGATTTACCCGGAACATTCGACTGTGGAAAAAGATAAAGCGTATATAGCACTTGCGCATCAATACGGATTTACCCGTATTTTTACGTGCTTGCTTTCTGTTGAAGGTGATCAGAAAAAAGTAATGGCAAATTTTAAAGAAATTATTGAGTTTGCCAATGAGCTAGAGATGGAAGTAGTAGTGGATATCGCTCCTCGCGTATTTGGAGCGCTTGGCATTTCTTATGATGATCTATCTTTCTTTCACGAATTAGGGGCTTATGCTATTCGTCTTGATCTAGGGTATACGGGAAATGAAGAGTCTATTATGACCTTTAATCCATACGGCTTAAAAATTGAAATTAATATGAGCAATGCGACGAAGTATGTCGATAATATTTTAAGTTACCGGCCAAATCGAAAACAGCTATTGGGATCGCATAATTTCTATCCTCATCGGTACGCAGGATTGTCGTATGATCACTTTATGAAGTGTTCAGCATTGTTTAAAGAACATAATCTAGAAACCGCTGCTTTTATTAATTCACCAAGCGCTACTTTTGGTCCGTGGCCTGTTACTGAAGGGCTTTGTACGCTTGAGATGCACCGCACGCTTCCGATTGATGTGCAGGCTAAGCATCTTTTTAAAACGGAGTTAATTGATTGTGCAATTATCGCCAATGCGTATGCATCGGAAGAAGAAATGAAGGCGCTGCGCGATGTTGTCCAGCAAGAGCGCTTTACTTTTAACGTGACTCTGTATGATACGATTACTGAGCTTGAAAAGAAAATTGTGCTGGAAGAGTTTCATTTTTATCGAGGAGACGTATCTGATTATTTAATTCGCTCTACGCAAAGCCGAGTAAAATATAAAAAAGAAGAATTCAAGTCTACACATACTCCTTCCATTCGAAGAGGCGATATTTTAATAGAAAATGAACTCTACGGACAGTACAAAGGAGAGCTGCAAATTGCGCTGTTAGACATGGAAAACTCAGGTAAAACAAACGTAGTAGGACGCATTGCAGAAGAGGAAATTTTTTTACTAAATGAACTGCAGCCATGGGACAAATTTGCTTTTTGTGAGCGGTGATAAAATGGACTATATTATTGGTATCGACGGCGGGGGAACAAAAACAGAAGGCGTTGCGTATAGCTTAGACGGTCAAGAGCTCGCTGCTTCAAAAAGCGGCTATGGAAATTTGCTCATTAATTACAACACGGCTATTACTCATATTGATGAATGTATTACGGCGTGCAAAACTGCGCTTGCTGGTCATACATGTAAAGGCATTTCACTAGGGCTTGCTGGAAGTAAAGCATTATCTAAAGAAGAAATAAAAAGATATTTTTACGATCGTTATCAGGTAGAAGTAGGTTTATATGATGACGCCATGATTGCACATGAAGCACTACTGCATGGAAAGGACGGGATTTTAACCATTGCAGGAACTGGAGCCGTCAGCATTGGGAAAAAAGACGAAGTGTACGAATACGGAGGAGGATGGGGACACCTTCTTGGAGATGAAGGAAGCGGATATTGGATTGGTCTTCAAGCACTGATATTGCTGACGAAAGAGCATGATCAAAGCCGTCCTTACAGCAGCCTTAGTCAGACAATCTTGCAACATGTAAAAGCAGATACCATACACGATATAAAAAAGTTTGTCTATTCATCTCCTAAATCAGAAGTTGCTTCACTCACTCCGCTTGTTGTAAATCAAGCGAGAAATCATAAACAAGAAGCAAGTGACATTCTTCAGCAAGCTGGAAAGAACCTTGCAAACATGACGCTGCGTTTGTATAAGAAACAGCAGTTTGAAGGGAGCTGCTTGCTGGCATGCAAAGGCAGCATTTTAACAGAAGTTCCAGAAGTATTTAATGTTTATAAGGAAGCATGTGAAAAAGAAATAAAGCATATCCAGTGGGCAATGCAGCAAGTATCATCTGCTAAAGGGGCTTATCGTTTGTTCATGAAGAAGTATAAATAGAGAAAAAATGATGGTGGAAAAGGCAGGGGATCACAGTGAACTTAAATCATATCTTAACAGAAAAACGCAATCCGCAAACCTTAAACATTGATGAATTATCAAGTCTGGAAATTGTAAAAAAAATTAATGAAGAAGATCATCAAGTGCCTCAGGCGATCAATAAAGTGCTGCCTGTTATTGCTCTGTTAGTAGATGAAATTGTCAGTGCTTTTAAACAAGGCGGACGTCTTATTTATATCGGAGCAGGTACAAGCGGGCGGCTAGGTGTATTAGATGCATCTGAATGTGTACCAACATTCGGTACACCTGCCGAACAAGTAATTGGGATCATAGCCGGGGGAGACAAAGCGCTCCGTCATGCGTTAGAAGGAGCAGAAGATAATAAGAAACAAGCAATAGAAGATTTGAAAGCGATTAATTTATCAAATAAAGATATTCTTGTAGGTATAGCTGCAAGTGGAAGAACTCCATATACACTCTCAGCGCTTGCGTATGCAAACAGCCTGGGGGCAGTAACGGGCTGCGTTGTAAATTCTCCTCAATCACCTATGGAACAAGAAGCAAAATATGCAATAGTAGCAGAATCAGGGCCGGAAGTTGTAACAGGTTCTACAAGAATGAAAGCCGGAACTGCCCAAAAGCTTGTTCTTAATATGCTGACGACCGCTTCTATGATTCAAATTGGTAAAGTCTACAGCAATCTAATGGTAGACGTACAGCCGACCAACGATAAACTCGTACAGCGTGCTAAAAATATTATTGCAGAACTAACAGGTGTCTCATCAGAAGAGGCAGCGGAAAGTTTACAAACATACAAAACGCCAAAAGCTGCTATCCTTGCGCTTCTTACTTCTATAGAAGGTGATGAAGTGCACCGGCTGCTTGTTAAACATGACGGACATTTAAAAAAAGCGATTGAAGAAGCAAAGGAACAGCAGACTAAAGATTAACCCCTAAAAGAAGTGCATACAGCACTTCTTTTTTTGTTGAGTACATTTTTTGCACAATGTATGTGGGTGAATTCGGTCTAATCATTTTGCGAGACCCGTAGTATAGTAAAAGCATAAAGCGTAGTAAGTATTTCAATTTGTGCACGAATTGGACTGAAGGTGATTCATGTGTTAGACAAACGCAGTACGGCCGTATTGCAAGTTTTGCTTCAAGCTGCAACATTTATACCAGTACAAGAGTTAATGAAACAGTTTCAAGTGTCAAGACGTACCATCTATTACGATATTGAGAAAATTAACGATTGGCTGTGTCAGCAAGAATTAGAGTTTGTTCAGTACACATATGGGAAAGGCTTTTTTCTAAACGATCAAGCAAAGGACCAAGTTGCTAAACAAATTTCTCATGTTATGCCATCTGCTTACTTATCAGTTGAGGACCGGCAAATATACGTTGCTTTGATGTGTATACTTCGAGGCGGGAAAATCGGAACTCAGCAGCTCATGGATGAAACAGAAGTTAGTCGCAACACTGTCTTACAAGATATTAAAGACTTAAAAAACAAGTGGGCGAAGAAAGGCATATCTTTGACATATAGCTATAAAGATGGGTACGAAGTAAAAGGATCTGAAAGCGGCATTCGAAATTTGCTTTATATACACATCACAGAATTATTAAGTCAACATCAAGAAGAGTTGTTGAAAAGAGTCATGAAAGCAGATTACGAATATTCAATGATTTATAACTGGCTTGTGGAGTGTGAAGATAAACTGGGAATGGCGTTTACAGACAAGATGCTGACGCAATTAGCCTATATGCTCACGTGCTGTATTCAGCGTATTCAAAGCAAGCGCTATGTAGACTCCTTGATTACTAGAAAAGACGAATTAGAAAAAACCAGGCAATATAAAGCGCTGCAAGGAATTGAAAGCGTTTTAGGATTTGGGCTTCCATCACAAGAAAAGCACTATCTTGCCACTGTCTTACTAAGTGCAAAAGTAAATGTAGTAAATCAAGCAGATAGTGATGATTGGATAAGAAGCATTGTAAAAGAAATGGTATCACGGTTTCAAGCCTATGCTTGTGTAGTATTCGAAGATCGAAACCGGCTTGAACAAAATTTATATATTCATTTGAAAACTGCTTATTACAGGCTTCTCTATAATATTCATCTCCCTAATCCTATGCTTTCAGCTATTCAAACAAAATATCAGGATATAGTGGAATTGACAAAAAAAGCATTGTTTCCTTTGGAAAAAAGCCTTCAAACACGTATTAATGAAGACGAAATTTCTTATTTTGCTCTTCATTTTGGAGGATGGATGAAAAAACGAGCGGGAAGGCAAAAACAAAAGCGTATTGTTATTGTTTGTGCCAATGGAATTGGAACGTCTCGCATGCTTCAGTATCAGCTTGAACAACTGCTAACAGACGCTGAATTGATAGGGCCGATGACGGTAAGGGACTATGAACAATTTAAGGAAAGCTATGATTTAGTTATTACAACTGCGCCGTTAAAAAAGCGAATGAATGTGATGCTTGTGAATCCTATTTTAACAGATGATGAAAAGCGGAGATTAATCGATTTGGTTGAACCAGCTTCCTCTCAGCTAACGACTCAAGCCATCATGGGTATTATCAAGCAGCATGCAAATATACAAGATGAAAAAGCTCTGTTAGCTAATTTAAAACTCGTTATACAGCAATCTAAAAAAATGGTAAGAGAGGATAGAAAGCCAATGTTGCATGAAGTATTGCAGGAGCCATTCTTGCAGCTTACAGATTCAGCAGATGACTGGAAAGCAGCTGTTAGGCTGGCTGCCAAGCCTTTGCTGAACTACGAATATATTGAACCTTCTTATGTAGAAGCGATGATCAAAAGTGTAGAACAGTTAGGTCCTTATATTGTTATTGCGCCAAAAGTGGCGCTCCCTCATGCAAGGCCGGAACAAGGTGTAAATCGTGTGGGTATGAGCATGCTTCGTTTAAAGGAGCCCGTCTATTTTTCTACTGAAAAGCAGCACGGAGCGCAGCTGATTATTGTACTTGCTGCTACTGATAATGAAACCCACTTAAAAGCACTGTCTCAGCTTTCGATGATGTTATCTGAAAACGATAATATTGACAAGCTTATTGCAATGAAAACAAAACAAGAAATGCTTGCGTTAATTGAAGCTTACTCAAATTAAAAGGAGAGATGAAAAATGAAAAAGATTTTAGTTGTATGCGGAAACGGTTTAGGAAGCAGTTTTATTGTGGAAATGAATGTAAAGAAAATTTTAGTAGAACTTGGTGTTGAAGCACAGGTATCTCATACGGATTTAACAACTAGTAAAACGGAGCAGGCAGATATCTATTTAGGATCTGCAGATATTGTAAATCAATTGGATGATGGCACTCGCACGGTCGTGGCGCTGCAAAACATTTTAAATCAAGCGGAAATTAAAGGAGCACTGCAAAAATACTTCGTGGAGGCGTAAGCCATGTTTGATTTAATTATGAAAGATATATTAGGAACACCCGCTATTCTAGTAGGGTTGTTTGCACTAATCGGTTTGTTGCTTCAAAAGAAAAAAAGTGCAGATATTGTATCAGGCACCTTAAAAACAATTATGGGTTTTCTTATATTAGGAGCAGGAGCTAATATATTAATTGCTTCACTTGAAGCGTTTGGAAAAATGTTTAATAAAGCGTTTTCCGTTGAAGGCATCATTCCTAATAATGAAGCAATTGTAGCTGTAGCTCAACAAACGTTTGGTACAGAAACAGCGATGATTATGCTTTTAGGTATGATTGTAAATATCATTATCGCGCGCATCACGAAATTTAAGTATATCTTTTTAACTGGGCATCACACCATGTTTATGGCTTGTTTGATTGCAGCAATTTTATCTACCGGCGGGTTAACGGGAGCACCTTTGGTTTTGATCGGTGCACTATTATTAGGTATTTTAATGGTTTTATTTCCTGCACTGCTTCAGCCGTATGTGCGTGAAATTACAGGGTCAAACGATATTGCCGTTGGTCATTTTGGTTCCTTAGGCTATTTAGTAGCAGGGTTTATCGGCAAGCGAGTAGGAAATCGCGAAAAAACAACAGAAGAAATTAAAGTTCCTCAATCCTTAGGATTTCTTCGGGATACATCCGTTTCTGTCTCACTGACCATGACCGTTTTATTTATTGTTGTTGCACTTTTTGCAGGCCCTGCATTTATCGAAACAAAATTAAGCGGGGGTCAAAACTTTATTGTGTACTCGCTCATTCAAGCAATCACTTTTGCAGCAGGAGTATATGTCGTGCTGGCGGGTGTTCGTATGCTTTTAGCAGAAATTGTACCAGCATTTAAAGGAATTGCTGACAAAGCGGTACCAAATGCCATTCCAGCTTTAGATTGTCCAACTGTGTTTCCGTTTGCTCCTAACGCAGTGGTCATTGGCTTCTTTTCAAGCTTTATCGCTGGTCTCATTTCAATGTTCTTTTTGCCTCTATTTGGGCTAAGTATTATCGTGCCAGGCCTCGTTCCGCACTTTTTTACGGGAGCAGCTGCCGGAGTATTTGGAAATGCGACAGGGGGAAGAAGAGGAGCAGTGGTTGGGTCATTTGCCAATGGAATCTTAATTAGTTTTTTACCGGCTATTTTACTGCCTGTTCTCGCGTCGTTAGGTTTTAAAGGCACAACATTTGGAGATTCGGACTTTAGTGCGGTAGGTATTCTTCTCAGCATGCTAATTAAATTATTTACGTAAAGATAAAAAACTCATGTTACGCTAGTAGCATGAGTTTTTTATGATATTGGAAGTGGAGGAGCAATGAATGAAAATTGGGTTAGCGCAAGTGAGATTTCCAAAGTCAGCCGCAGAGGGTGTAGAAACGGTAGAAAATTGTATGAAACAAGCAGCAGAAGAAGGGTGTAACCTTGTATGTTTTCCAGAATCAATTGTGCCGGGACTTAGAGGAGTGGGTTTTGAAGTTGAGACATACAATCACGAAATTCAACAAAATACGCTTTATAAAGTTATGTTGCTTGCCAAACAGTTAAAGCTCAACGTAATTTTACCACTGGAATGGCGCGACGAACTTGGTATGCATTTAACTGCTTTTGTAATTGATGAAAATGGAAAAGAATTAGGGTATCAAACTAAAAATCAAATTGATCCAGCAGAAGATCAATTTGGTTATAAGCCTGGAAATGGCCGCCAGTTGTTTGAAATAAACGGCGTGAAATTCGGTATTGTTATTTGCCATGAGGGATGGCGCTATCCTGAAACTGTGCGATGGGCTGCTGTAAGAGGAGCAAGCATTGTGTTTCATCCACAGTTTACTGGTGAAGTACCAGATCCGAAGTTTTATGATTATGCAATGATTGCAAGAAGTACGGAGAATGGTATTTACTTTGCAAGCGTGAATTATGCCTTAGAGAACCAAAAAAGCACGACTTCTCTTCTTTCTCCAAAGGGTGAATGTTTGATAAAAGCGAAAGCTGAAAAGCAAGAACTACTAACGTATACGATAGAGCCCGGTGAGGCTAACCGGCTGTTAGCTCAGCGCTTGTTATCGAATTTACTATTGTAAAAAAGTTTATTTTTCTAGTTAAATTAGCATGTGCGCTCTGATAATCCTTTGGTTATTTCTCCTTATGACGATGTAAATGTCAATATGGTATTATCGAAAGTTAAAGGGGTATTAAAAGGTGTGTGGAAACAATGGATCGAAAAAAAGCCGCATCAGTAGCTGGAGCATTGGTCATTGCCGTAGGAATTTGGCTGTTTCAAAGCGGGAAATTTAAAAGTGAAGCGCAGGCAGATAAGTTTACGAGTACGTTTTTGGTCGATCATGAACAAACAGACAATGGATTTGAATTATTTACTTCGGATACCAATCAATATAGCATGTGGTTTCCGCTTCAGTATGTTATTCATCAATCTTCTTATAAAAGCAGTGAAGATGAACGTGAAGTATGGACAGCATCAACGAAGGAAAATGATTCATACAATGCTGGGAAAATAACGGCTGTATTTTCTAAGAAAAAAAGCAAAGCAGCTCAAAATAAAATGGATACGTTTCAGCCTGATTATATGTTAAAAGGTAAAAATGCAACAATTTATGTGAAAAAACAAACAAGAGATGGAAAGCATAGCATTTATCATGCTTATGTGAATGATGATTATTCAAGCAGGTATATTTACTATACGTTTGAACTAAAAAGCAGCGAACAGACAAACAGTACAAAACAGCAGTATTGGGTAGAAAAAATTCTTCTAAATACACAGTTTCAAAAAAACTCAGCTGAATAGTCAGCTGAGTTTTTTCGTAAGGGTTCATAATGCTTTTGCTTTTTTATGTAAACGGGTACAATATGAGTAAGGAGGCCTTCGTATGATTGAAAAACAAGCAGTTGGTGAAAAAGCAGCACAATTTGTTGAAGATGGAATGATTGTAGGGCTAGGGACAGGTTCAACAGCTTATTATACAATTGTAAAACTAGGTGAACGAGTAAAAAATGGATTACACATCAAAGCGGTTCCTACTTCTCAAAAAACAGAAGAGCTGGCAAGGAAACTAGGTATTCCCATTGTTACCTTAGCAGATGTTGAATATATTGATATAGCAATTGACGGAGCAGATGAAGTAGATAGCGAACTTTCTTTAATTAAAGGAGGAGGAGGCGCGCTGCTTCGAGAAAAAATGATTGCGTACGCAGCGAAGCGGTTTATCGTGATTGCAGATTCTAAGAAAATAGTGAAGACGCTAGGAGATTTTCCTCTTCCTGTTGAAGTTATACGTTTTGGCTGGGAAATGACGGCGAAGCACATTCGCAGTGCAGGTTGTGTACCGCAGCTTAGGCTTTTAGATGATCATACGCCGTTTATCACCGATAACGGAAATTACATTCTAGACTGCCATTTTTCAGAAATTGAAAATCCTGCTGAGTTGGAAAGACAGCTGATAAGGATCCCAGGCGTAGTAGAAAGCGGTTTGTTTGTAGGAATGACGGAGGAAGTTATTACCGTACAAAACCAAGATGTTTATATCATAAAAAAATAGAAGCTTTGGCGTCGGGCCTAGGCTTCTATTTTTTAATTGGAAAGAACGTTCCAATTTTTCTCTAATTGATATATGTATTGAGACGCGTTCAGTACATTTGGATGAACAAAGGTATCAATTGTTTTTTGCGGACAAGCAGATCCGTATAATGAAAAAATGACAAGCTTGCTATGCTCGATTGGTGATACAACGTGAGATAAACAGCGATAAGAAGGATTTATCAAGCTTTTTACCATCTCATGGATATCTTCTTTGTCGTAAAAATCGACTTCAATTTCCGTCTTTACTAAATAACGGCTTTCAATGGCGCTGCTTCTATAATAATTGTAGCGTGCTCCGATGAAGTAGGACGGATCTGATGTTGAAACGTCCAAATTCGTATATGTTTGATCCTGCTTGCTTTTATAAAAAATAGAATCATGAGTATGCTTCATGAATTCTTGATAAGTTGTTCCATCTTCCCACAGGGCTAGAATACAAGCATCTGTTTCATCTTCCACGTTCCAACCCCCTAATTGGCCAATGAAACCATTCACGTGTGCAAGAGCAGCCCAATGCTGTTGCGTATATGAAAAAGATGCTTTTTTATCAGTCGGTATGCTGCATTTCACAATTTTTGTCAACATTCTCCCATCACCTCAATTAATTACTTCGATAAATGAAGGAAAAATCCTTCTAAAAAGAGGAAAATCATAGACATATCCCCCCTTTAAAAGCCATACATTTCAAATAGGACAATGTTAGGGAAAGAAGGGGAAAAGAATGAAAGTTTTTCGTGCAAAAGCCTGTCAATCTCCTATGCGAAAAGGCTGGTCAATTATGTTTCAGCATCCGTTTAAAAAAGATGAAAGAGGAAGATCGCACCCGTTTGTTAAACGGTTTATGTATACAGAGCAACACGATGAAATTGACATTCTGGTTGAAGAGATGAATGAACTGCTGAGAGTGCAGGATTTTTGGACAAGTACTGCAAAAGGCAGAGCAAAAGCAAGATATGATGAACGAGTAGTGAATGCTTTTTATAACGATATTGAAAAAAGGACGAGCGAACAAATTGACAGCGAGTATGAGTACATTCATGTAATCGGAGAACAAGGAAGCGGCAAAACAGCCTTAATCCGCCAGCTTCTTGGTATAAAAAAGGAATGTGGCTTTCTAGGAATAGGCAGTAGAGGCGCTTATTCTGCTACGTATAAGGTGAAGGATTCCCAACACTATGAAGCTGCTGTCTCTTTTTTTACGCGAAGTGAAGTGCAAAGGAAATTGGAGAATATCCTACTAAGAAGCGCTGAAGTGTATGCTGAAGGAGGCACGGATTATGACTTGGTCTTTGAATTATTACACGGAGATTCCTCTTTTAATCTGCGCGCTCTTTTGGGAGATACCCCATACAAAGCCCGTTATTTTAATGATGATGTTCCTTTAAGAATAAGTGATGAAAATAGCTCATTCAAACAATTTGTAGATGCAATTAAACGAGAAAGTGAAATAGTAAAAGATGCTGTTGATCAAGAAGGAAGAGATTTTGCAGAGGGATGGCACAAGCGGCTTGAATGTAGGAAAATTACCGAGCAAATGCTTCTGGCACTTGAATCCCGGTTGAAAGAGTACAAGGAAGGAACATGGGAAATAGGAGAAGACGACTGGCCAATATCCTGCCGTCTCACAGCAAAAGAGCTGTCTTCCTTTGGAGCGCTAACAAATGAAGAAGAAGAAAATAACGGACGCCTTATTTATCCATTGTTTCGTAGAATTGAAGTTTCCGGCCCTTTTTCTTTTAAAAAAGGGGTAGCGATTTGCGAGCATCCATCTGTTGAATATACGAGCACCATCCACGATTCTTTTAAACAAGCAGCTTCTATTTTATATGTACATCATGGGCTTAAAGAATTAGATATTCAATTTCTTCGGCAGCTCATCGTACATGGTCACGGTGCTAAAGTAAACGTTTGTGTTACACACGGAGATTTGCTGACCTCTCCAAGCTGCCGTACGGATTATGCTAAAAAACATGCCATGGCTAAAAGGATAGATTATGCGCTTAAAAGCGTTTCACCTCTTATGAAAAAGCAGCTTCACTACTATTTAACAGTAGGGAATACGTCTATTTTAGAATGTGTACACGAGGAATCCAAAGAGAGTCATCTTCTGTATAAAGATCTAAAGGCAGCTTTAGTATCAGAAAGGAGAAAAAAGCAGCAAGAGCTGCATCCTATTTATTTAAACTTGACTGTCTCTCAGGCTTTTTATGAAGCGATGGAGTCGCTGAACATTCCTTATATGGATAGAGAAACATGTTTGAACATTTCCTTAGGAGAGCATGAAGGGCCGGTGCCAGTCATTGCGTCCGCTTTTATTTCATCTGTCTACGAGCATTTTCTAAGCCAGCCGTCTGGGTGGTCAAGTACCTATCATTCGGTCACCGACCGACAGCAGGTTATTCAAGAATTGGCAGGTGAGTTTGCAAGCGTTGTGTATTCATATTTTAACGAACAGCTGCTTGAAAATGCCCGTAAGGACTGGCTCGCTCTTTATAAAGAAAAAGAAGACGATCAACCGTATAAATATAGCAGGGTAATAGAAAGTGTAATTCCTGCCAAAAACGATATCTATCAGCAGCAAATTCTTATGAGAACCGTTTATCAATTAATTAAGTATGTGATAGAAAAGAAAGACGGGGTAATGGTTCATTAAGAAGTTAATGTAAAAAGAAGTTTATAAATAAAAAACAGAGCCTGATTTCAGGCTCTATTAGCGTTTAGAAATAGCAGTTAAAGTATTAGGTCCGGCAACGCCGTCAACTGCTAGCTTATTGTCTTTTTGAAACTTACGCACAGCGGCTTCTGTATTGGCGCCGAAAATACCGTCCGTGCCTTTTGTATCATAGCCAAGCGCCGTTAATTTCTTTTGAAGGGCTTGAACATTGCTGCCTTTGCTTCCTTTTTTAAGCGTTTGTTTTGTGTTAATTGTTGTATCCGCTGGTGGATTTGTTGGCTTTGGATTTGTCGGATTTGTTGGTGTTGTCGGGTTCGGGTTCGCTCCTGAACTTCCTAAAGCTTTATATGTTGATGGGCCAACAATGCCGTCAGCTGTTAAGCCGTGGTCTTTTTGGAACTTACGTACAGCTGAATCTGTATTGGCACCGAACACGCCGTCCGTACCTTGTGTATTATAGCCAAGTGAAGTTAGTTTCTGCTGAAGTTCTTTAACTGCATTTCCTTTACTGCCTTTCTTTAAAACAGTTCCTGTAGATGGAGCTGGAGTAGAACCTGAGTTTCCAGAAACGTTGTACCCGTTTGCTGCTGCAATGTCGTTAAATGATTTAGAAGAAGTTGTAATCACAACCGGTGTACCGACGGTCACTTTACTAAATAACCATGCGACTTCTTCATCGTACATACGAACGCATCCGCTGCTTACATATTTACCGATGGAAGCAGGATTATTATTTCCATGAATAGCATACGTCGTGCCGTATGTACCTCTCGCATTTAGACCTAGCCAGCGGTTGCCAAGAGGGTTTCTAGGATCTCCACCAGGAATGTTCCCTGAGTAATAAGGACGATTGACAATTTTATTCACTACTTTGAAATGGCCTTCTGGTGTAAGAGACTGCGTGCGTCCTGTTGCTACTGAAAACGTTCGGACAAGTGAACCATTTTGATAATAAGCAAGTTTGTTTGTCGCTTTGTTAATGATAATTAAATGAGATGGTGTTGAAGCAGCTTCTGTTTTTGGAACGCCTACAAACAAGCAGGCTAGAGCTAAAATAGCCGCTATGAGTACGATTGTTGTTCTTGATATTCTATTTGCCATGTGCTGCGCCTCCTTAGGCTGCATTAATGAAAAACGTATGGTGCGGCAGTGCTATAAATTCTTCACTAATAAAATAAAAGACGAATAGCTGCATTTTCTATACCTGTATGTATGCGCTTAATAAGGAAATCATTAAGGAGAAGGACTTTACTAGCGGGAATTTATAATAATAAGAATAACTAAGTTTTTCTTGATGATTTGTACAACTTTAAGAATATAAGTTTACTAATCTAGCGGTTTCACATTTACATAAGCATCACATCCTTTCCAGTTCTTCATTTGCGTGTAAAGAAATGAAAGCGTTATACAGATTGTTTTGTAATCATATTGTAACATAGTTGTATTTTTTATACCATAAAAAGACATAAAATAGTATAAAAATACTTTATATGGGTTTTATGCACAAAAAATTCAAAAGTTAAGGAGAACAAAGCTATTATTAGATATACGAAACTGGAAAAGAAGTATGCGTAGTTTTGTGGAAATAGATAAATATTCTTATTCGAATATAGGGAGGAAAAAAGTAAAAAAACTACTTGCAAAGAGACAAGTAGTTTTTAAACCGTTATTTTTGAGCATACATCACAACAAAATTAAAAAATTTATAGATGCAATCCACCGTGCTAAACCCGCTTGCTGTTAGCCAATTTAACTGATTATGTAAAGTTGCCATTTTATCTAACTTCGTACGTTCATGAGCAGCTTTAATTTGCTCATGAGTTAATCCGCTTGCGGCAATTCTTTCACTCCAGTCTTTTTTATATAACTCTTCAATAATAGAAGAATGGCCTAATACTTGATCGGCATTAATAAATATTCCTCCTGTATGCAGCAAATTATAAATTTGCCCATACAGCTTTTGCTTTTGTTCGTCTTCTAAATGATGAATAGCAAGTGAAGAAATCACAATGTCGAATGAGTGCTCAAATTTGTAGCTTGTTATATCTGATACGATAAATTCTATATGCTGTTCATTTTTAAAGCGTTCCTTTGCTTTTTCAAGCATTTGATCTGAGACGTCAATCAACGTGAAATGAGCATCTGGGTATTTTTCTTTGACAAAAGAAGAAAACAATCCTGTACCTGCTCCGATATCAAGTACGCGAAGCGGCTTGTTTGAAAAGTGAAGAAGAGAAACGGGAATGGAATAAAAATCAAAAAAACAAGGAATAAGTTTGCGGCGCTGCTCATCATACTGAGAAGCATGGGCATTAAATTTTTCTTTCACGTTATTTTTCATTTTTACAGCTCCTTTATTTGATAATATTGAGATACATATATCGTATAGAAGTTTAATAGAAAAGAAAATAAACAAAAATAAGCAGTATTGATTCCAGTTTGTTATGAATAGAAAGAGATGGAGAGAGGAAAATGGAGATCAAATGGTTAAAAACATTCATCATAGCAGCTTCTTATGAAAATTTCAGGCAAGCGTCTGAAGATTTATTTTTAACACAGCCTGCTGTATCAAAGCATATTCAGCGACTTCAGCAAGAGCTAGGCGCTGAGCTTTTTTAAAAAAAAGGTAAACATATCGCGCTGACTGAGGCCGGACGCTTTTTTTTGCCTCATGCTCAAAAAATGGTGAGGGCATACGAAGAAGGAGTAGGGAATTTTAAGTTATGGAAGCAAGGGTATAACCGAAAGTTGACTATATCCGCTGCTCCTCAAATAGCAGCATCTGTTTTACCAAGCCTAATCAAACAATTCGTAGAGAGATATCCCCATATTGAAGTCACGGTCAATATCACGAATTCGTTTCAAGTGGGAAAAGACATAAGCGACAGAAGGTCAGATATTGGATTAACAAGGATGCTTCCGGGTCAGGCAGACGTTTTTTATGAGTTAATACATAAAGAAAAAGCAGTCTTAGTTGCCCCGTTTTCTGCAGGAGCACGTACGGAACAGGAGGTGTTATCTTCCTACCGGCTGCTTACGAATAATCATCCTGTTTATTGGGAAGATTTACTCCTTCAAATCAAGGATTGTTATCCTCACATTCAGCTGCTTCCTGTTACGCAAGTGGAAATTACAAAGCGCTTTATTGAAGAAGGTTTAGGCGTATCTTATTTGCCATTTTCTATGGTGAAAAAGGAAGTTGAAAATCAAACGTTAAGCGTGATTTCACAGCAAAAAATTATCCGGCCTTCTTCACATACGTATATCGTAACAAAAGGTGAAACGGAAGAAACAAAGCAGTTTAAGCACTTTGTAGCTGAGATCTTAACAGAAACGAGCTGAAATGATACCATAAAAAGGAAGGAGAGATGACAATGTATATATTAATCATGCTAGTAGCAGCAGCGGTCTTAGCAGACTTTATCTTAAGAAAAGTGCTTGATATCCCTCGCAGCAAATTTTGGGGCAAATATGAGTATGAAAGTCTAGCTTTAGGCCGGTGGGATAAATATGTGACGATAGCTTTTGTTCTTTGTCTGTTACTCGATATGATCTTTATGTTTGTCGAGCCTTATATCGTATCGTTCCTATTTTTAGTCGTGAATATTTTATTGAAAAGTATAGATGAATGGAAATATAAACAAGAAACAAAAGAATACGTAACAAGCTTTGTACAGATGGGATTCTTCTTTACGGCTTTTGTTCTATTAGCCAGCGGAATTGTATAGGAAAAAGAGATAAGACATAACTACATTAATCCAATCAACAGCTAGAAGCAGCTAAACATATGAAACCTACGTTCACCATAACAATAAAAAAAACGAACAATCAATCGTTTCGATTGATTGTTCGGATTTCCCTTCAGCTATTTTGTCCAAGCCTCTTTTTATATTATTTAAAAATATGATCAATGTCTTTAATTTCAGAAGAAGTAAGCTGAACATCTAATGTTTTTAAGTTATCAAGTACTTGCTCAGCGCGTTTTGCTCCTGGAATTAATACATCAATTGAATCGCGCGTTAAGTACCAAGCGAGAACAAGATGAGCTACTTCTACACCTTTTGCGCTAGAGATTTGACGAAGACGCTCTACTTTTTCTAGATTTTGCTGAAATGCTTCCCCGATAAAATGAGGCATATCTTCGCGCAGGTCATTAAACTTTGTGTTTTTATCGTATTTCCCAGCAAGTAAACCAGCAGCTAGCGGGAAGTATGGAATAAATGAAATGCGGTTTGCAGCCGTATAAGGTAAAATATCGTTTTCTGCTTCTCGCTGAATTAAGTTATATTGACCTTGTACCACGTCTACATAACCATCTTTATTTGCTTCTTTTAACTGATCTAATGTGAAGTTTGATACGCCAATGGAACGGATCTTTCCTTCATCTTTTAATTCTTTTAACGCACCGACCGCTTCGTCTTTAGGTGTGTTTTTATCTGGAAAGTGAATATAATATAAATCGATATAATCTGTTTGAAGGCGTTTTAAGCTATCTTCAACCGACTGTTTTAAAAACGCAGGAGAATTGTCTAGCAGTACCTCATCTCCAACAATTTTATGTGCTCCTTTTGTAGCGATCACCGCTTCTTCACGATTTCCGCGTTCTTTTAGTACTTCACCAATTAATTCTTCAGAACGTTTAGGACCATAAATGAACGCTGTATCAAGTAGGTTTATGCCATTATCTAGCGCCTTATGAACAAGGTCTTTGCCGACTTCTTCGTTTAGGTTAGGATATAAGTTGTGTCCTCCTACAGCGTTTGTTCCAAGTCCAATAGGATTAACATATAATTCGGATTTTCCAATCTGCACTTTTTCTGCCATGTCTAACGTCCATCTCCTTTTTTATATCTTCTTTTTTACTATAGCAAAATATACCATGAATCAAAAATAGTACGCTCATATGAAAAGCAGCTTTAAAAAAGTATGTGAACTTGAGTTACATGTAAATAAGGATTATATGCTACAGGGCTCTATTTCAATAGCAGAAATAAAAAAAGAACCTCTTTTAAATAAGAGACTCTCTTTTAGTCATGGTAATATGATAGCTTTTTGACAGCTGAAATGTTTCAGCGAGCTGCCTGCGTCCTTGCGCTCCTTGTTCGCGTACATACTCTAATTCGTTTGGTGTAAGAAGCTTTATGCTAATCAGTTTAATAGATTCGTAAGGTAAAGAGAGGCTAGCTGAAACAGAAGGAGACTGAACTCCTAGCAATACACCAATATCTCCATTTTTATTTACAAAATGAGGCGGTACGTCCAGATCCGTAAATTCAATTGAAAGAACATCATGTTTCATAAATAGTTCTAGCATATTAGGATGAGCGGCGGCATTTTGACTCATTTGATAAAGAAGGTCAAATGCCCAGTGATCCTGGATATCCGATAAAGGTCCGCGCAGAGATTCATCATCGCATTCGATATAGAATTCTAATCCTTTTCCTTGTCTTTGGCTCTTTTCTTCAGGGAGTTGAAACGGATCGGACAAGCCGTCGCTTGCTAAAATAACCGTCTCTGTTTTTTGAACACGAATAAATGTTTGACGTCCAGATGGCCAAGCAGGCCCGCCAAAAAACATGGGATTTAACAAATGAGTTAATACGTCTCCGTCTACATGTCCAATTGTGTTCCAGTAGTCTTTTCTTTTTGAGATTGATTCCTCAAGAACACGCTCTACTTCTTTTTCCTGCTTCTTTTGCTTCCACTTTAAAAATAATGACAAGTATCCCACACCTCTTTACGACTTCATAGTACCCAATATATACCTCATTAAGGGAACTCGTAAACCATTATTTAGTGCACAAAGTAAATTATTCCTTTAAATTATAAAATTCCCAAAGATTTCTTGGGGCATTACCGAATTTTGTCTTTAATAAATCAGGTGAAAAATCAAATAAGCCACATAAATGGCCTGTGCGAAAAATAAAAAGCCCCAAAAGCGTGCTGAAAGATGGGTAAGCTGCTTTAAACTCGTAGCGTCACCTGCATCGTGTGGATATTTGATGCTTAACACAAAAATAATAAAGGCGGAAAATAGAGATTCTACAAGTAACAGTGCACCAACAAACATCATGCTGTAACGTATAAGCTGTGGATCTTGCAGATAATAGATGCCTCCGAGGATCAAAACGATAGAAAATAGCCATACAATTCCGTAGCCGTTACGTACCCAAAGCAGCAAATTAATAACAACAACACTTCCTAACCCGTAAAAAAGCCAGTCGTAGTGGTTGTGAACGAGCAGGTAGAAAAACAAATAAGCCATTGCTGAGCTGAACGGATAGCCGGCTAAAGCAATAATAACGCGCGGCAGCCATCCACGGGATCCCGCGTAGGTGGCAGTCACAGCTACACCTTCATTATTGGTATAAAGCTCAATGCGATTGACTCCTTTTCCGACAATAAGCCCCATTAACGCGTGGCCGTCTTCATGAAACATCGTATTTAAATTTGAAAAATAACGTCCAATATGCCGAAGCAGCTGATTAATGCTAGGAGCAAATGAACCTATAAATGGAATACCTCTTGTTAGCACAAAAGCTAATAAAATAAATAAGAAAAGCGTAGTAGATTGTTCCATCGCGATAGTCCTTTTCGTAAAATGATATGTTTCTACTTTACTCGCAAACGTGCTAAAAGGGAAATAAAACGGCTGGTTTCTCTAGGAAAAGAGAAGCTGGGAGATTTACATAATATTAATGTTAACAGACCTGACACATTCATTGACCAGCTTATTCCAAATTTTATATTCTAAACAGATATAAGAAATGAGGAGATGGTTGAATGAAAGATACGTGGAACGCATTTATAGACAGTGATCTTTACGTCCCTCCAACGGGAACGGGAATGTTAAATAACTTGAGTTTTGCGTTAAAAGACGTATTTGATGTACAAGGACATATATCAAGTGCAGGACATCCGGATTGGCTCGCCACGCATCAGCCTGCAAGTGAACATGCAGACGTAGTAGCTGCTCTTTTAAAAGAAGGAGCTGCACTAAAGGGAGTTACGCATACTGACGAGCTTATGTACGGATTAAATGGAGAAAACGCGCATTACGGAACACCGGTAAACCCAAAAAGCGCAGATCGAATTCCAGGAGGTTCTTCAAGCGGATCAGCGGTTGCAGTGGCAGCGGGAATAACTGATTTTGCGATTGGAACAGATACGGGAGGATCGGTTCGAATTCCTTCAAGCTACTGCGGTATTTTCGGGTATCGTCCTTCTCACGGACGCATTTCTACAAACGGTCTGATCCCACTGGCTCCAAGCTTTGATACAGTCGGTGTAATGGCCAGAGACAGCCACACTCTGCAAAAAGTAGGAGCGGTTTTATTGAATTCAACGGCTCGTGTCAGTGGATTTACACGGCTGTATGTACCAACAGACGTGATGGAACTTGTGGAAGAACAAAGCATGCGAGCTCTTGCCCCTTCTATTAAGCACGTAATGAAGTCTATTTCTACTACAGAAGAAATAGTAATTGCCCCTCAGGGTTTTTCTACATATATGGAAACTTTTCGTTTGCTGCAAGGAAAAGAAATTTGGCAAACGCACGGAGAATGGATTCAAAAAGAAAATCCAACGTTTGGAGACGATATCGGAAGCCGCTTTCAATGGGCGAGTACTCTTACCTTATTAAATATGAATTATATAGAAGAAAAGCGTCGTGAACTTCGCTATTTTATGTACTCACAGCTTGGAGAAGACGGAATATTAGTCCTTCCTACTGCTCCAGGACCCGCGCCTGTAAAAGATGCAAAAGGACCGGAGTTAGAAAACAGAAGATTGCGAACACTTCAAATGACGTGTATTGCCGGCCTAAGCGGTCTTCCCCAAGTTACGATACCTGCAGGAGAATTAGACGGTTTGCCAATCGGCTTATCTTTTATTGCAGGATACAACCAAGATGAAAAATTATTGAATTGGGTAAAAGAAAACAGCGATCGTATCATTCAAGCATCGGTAAGGAGCGTATCATGAAGTTAGTAAATATAATAGAGCAAGGGAAAGAACAAGCAGCTATTTTAGACAATGACAGCATTATGCTGATAGAAGATATCAATACTAAATATTTAACAAACTGGTCTACAACAATTTGGGATCTTATTCAATATAAAGAACTTCGCCACCTTGAAACATGGTACGCCCATAATAAATTTGGTATGAACAGCTCTTTTCCTGTACTGCACTTGCAGGGCAGAAAAACAGCTCCTATCATTAGTAATCCGTCGAAATTATTAGGCATTGGATTTAATTATGCGGCTTCTGAAGAAAAACTAAAAGACTACGACCGTGCCATTGATCCAGTTAGTTTTTTAAAACCCGCAACCGCCATTATTGGGCCAGACGACAGCATTCGTATTCCAAAGCAGTCCTATAAAACAACGGCCGAAGCGGAACTAGCGGTGATAATTGGCGAAACGTGTAAGGATATAGAGCCAGATGAAGCCATAAACGTAATTGCTGGTTATACGTCAGCCATTGACGTAACCGCAGCTGATATTCACGCGGCGAATCATCGCTACTTAATGCGAGCGAAAAGCTTTGATACATTTTGCAGTATAGGCTCAGAATTTATCACAAAAGAAAGCATATCAAACGTTAAATCACTTCAAGTGCGCACATTGCTAAACGGAGACGTACAGCATGAAAATAGAGTGTCTAATATGATTTACGACATCGCATACTGTGTTTCATTTTTCTCAAAAGTCATGACGCTGCATCCAGGTGATATCATTCTAACAGGAACGCCGGGACCCGCTGTTATTGAAGACGGGGACTGTATTGAATGCTATATTGAAGGCATGCTTCCATTAAAAAATAAAGTGAAAGATATGAAGAAAGTGCCTCAGCAAATCTAAGAAGAAAACCCGTTGCTTACACGCGCGGGTTTTTAAGTAGAAACGAATATCTTCATACTCAATTCACAATTAGTAGATATACTAATTAAAAGAGACAGCTGCGGTATTGTATACTGAAAAATGAAATATTTACAAATGGAAAAGAAACGGGTACGATATCTGTAGCGACACTTAATAAAAAGGAGCTGACTGACAGTATGATTTTAGTCATCGGAGGAGCAGGCTATATCGGGAGCCACCTAGTAAAAGAATTAGTGAAAACAAATGAAGTTGTGGTACTTGATAATCTATCAACGGGTCATCGCTGGGCAATCGATGAGAAAGCGGTATTCGTAGAAGGAAATCTAGGTAATGAGAAAGATTTAGAAAGCGTATTCACAAATCATAAAATTGATGCTGTCATGCATTTTGCTGCTAATAGTTTAGTAGGGGAGTCAGTAACAGATCCTCTTAAATATTATCAAAACAACGTAGCTGCGACGTTAACACTTTTACAAACGATGATGAAGCACAATGTGAAAAAGTTTATTTTTTCATCTACTGCTGCTACATACGGGATTCCTTCTGTAGATATCATTACAGAAGATACAGCAACAAACCCAATTAATCCGTACGGACGTTCAAAGTTAATGATTGAACAGATTCTAGCTGACTTTGCAAATGCTTACGATATGGAATATGTTGTACTTCGTTACTTCAACGCAGCGGGTGCTTACGAAACAGCAGAAATTGGTGAGTGCCATGATCCTGAAACGCACTTAATTCCAATCATTCTTCAGCACCTTCTTGGAGAACGTGAAAACATCTCTGTATTCGGCTCAGACTACGATACTGCAGACGGAACGTGCATCCGTGACTACATTCACGTAACGGACCTAGCGAATGCTCATATTTCAGCGCTTCAAGCACTGTTAGACGGCACGAAGAAAACAGCAACGTACAACCTTGGAAACGGCCTTGGCTACTCTGTAAAAGAAGTGATCGAAACGTGTGAAAAAGTAACCGGTAAAAAAGCGAATGTTGTAATGGCAGACCGCCGCGCTGGAGATCCGGCACGCCTAGTTGCATCTTCTGATAAAATTCACGCAGAATTAGGCTGGAAAGCGCAAATTTCATTAGAAAAAATAATCGCATCAGCTTGGAACTGGCATCAAAACAGCGCAAAAGTAACAAATTAATAAAAAAGCCTCTTTTCTTTTTGAAAGAGGCTTTTTTGTTACGATTAAACTGATTTATGTTCTAAATAATCCTTTTGAAAAGCCAGCGGTTTAGCCCATGGATAAGCCTTCTTCTTTTCGGACATTTTCGCTAAACAAGCACGACTTTTATTCTTTTCCATATGCTATAGGTAAATATACCACTCACAACTATCCCCGTTTATAAAATAGTCCGCAAGGAGGTTATGATATGTATTACTGTGTAAGATGCTCCAAATTTCATGACGAACAGGAAAAAGAAAACATCTTTCAAAATGGTTTTTACATTGATCCCTATTTGCTCCAAAAAGTCCATCTAGGCATGTGCGTCCACAAATCCCCATCAATCAAACAAATGAGAGCCGTAGAACGATTTGAAACGAAAAAAATGTAGAATTCACATTCACCAATAAGAAGCTAGATCTAACCAGGTCTAGTTTTTTCAGTGAATAACAGCTTTCTTCAGCTATCTTTCATGTAATATTAAGAGAAATTTAAGACAAGCCCCCTATACTAGTTAGTAGACGTATACATAGGATATGGTACGTTAAAAAATTGAAACAGCAGTCCGTTTTATAAACTAGAAAGGATGGCGTCAAATGATTTCTGAAAAACGATCACTTTTGTTGAAAGAACAAGCAAAGCTTCTCGCATTAAAAGAATATAAAGGCATTGTCAAATCCATATCGCTGAGTAAAATACTCACTCTTCCTATTTATATAGTGGACATCCTTACATTAAACGGAGAAGAGCATAAAGTGAAAATTAACGCCCAAACCGGCAATATTTTGAAAGAAAAAACGATTCCTTTAACTAAAAGCCGTGCAAAAGCATATGCATTAAGACAGCATAAAGGCATTATTGAATCGGTTGTTCTCACTAACAAGCAATACGAAATTGTGATTCTTGGACTTGATGGAAAAACCCACAGCGTAAAAATTGATGCTGAAATTGATGTGCTGGCACAAGAAGAGCGAAACGTTCAGTGAATGGCCTATATTACGTAATCAACCTCACTTTTTTGAAAGTGGGGTTTTCTTTATTGAGAGAAATCATTAATAAAGGTAACAATGATAAAAAAAGAAACGATTATTTCTTTAATAGAAAGGGTAAGTGATATTAAAAAATTACCACTTCCTAATTATGGTTCTTTGATTCGTTCTGCTTATGACTCTCCCATTATAAGTATGATAGTATCGAACATGTATAAAACATAGGTTATAACATAACTAAAAGGGTGTGCGACAATGAAAAAACGTACGAAGACCATTATTGCAGTCATTGCAGGAGCTGCTATTTTAATAGGGGGAATATGGATGATAAACGAAAGCCGATACCCAAACGTCCCTGCTTTTGATGATCACTTTACGCGTGAATTCTTAAACAAAGATAAAAAAGTGGACGACGGGTTTTATGAGTTTAAGTCGAAGACCGGGCAGTATACGATGTGGTTTCCGGAGGAGTATCAATTAATACATGAGGATGCATCAGATTATGTTAAAGACGATACATACTATGAATTTTGGAAAGCCTCGAATAATAACAATGAAGGACATAAAGGATATATTAACATTGAGTTGTCTCAGAAAAATCCCGATAAAGAAAAGGTCTATGTAGAAAGCTTATTTAAGAAACGTTTTCATAGTACTAGCCCTCAAAAGTTACAGACAGATAC
>ENA-ORXC01000423-ORXC01000423.1-marine-metagenome-genome-assembly--contig:-NODE-423-length-31170-cov-4.125141_pt1 | contig 31170 bp, 30 predicted proteins | sample MGYA00237865_ERZ511478 | MGnify/ENA metagenome assembly ERZ511478
ACCCCAACCCCACGCGCCGCGCCGCGTCACGCCGCGACCGACGGCGGGCGGGGGCGGGGCGGGCGCCCGACCCGCGCCCGCGTGCACGGGGCGGCACGACGCGGGTGGGGGCAGCGCCGACGCGGGCGGGCGGTGGCGGTGGGGCCGCCCCGCGCGCCGCCACGGACGCGGCGGGGTGCGCGGACTCGTGGGCGCGCGCCGCGTCCGCGGCTCACCGCGCGGGCCGACCCGCCGCGCTTTGAACGTTTGAAATTTGGGCGTCCCCGCGCGCGGGCGGCCGCCGCGGCGCCGCGGGGCGCGGCGGGATGCCGCCGCCGCGCGCCGCGCGCCGCGCGCGTCGCCGCCGCCGTGCGCCGCCCGCCGCGGTCGCGGGGCGCGTCGCGCGCGAGCCGCCCGCCGCCGCCGGCGCGGCCGACGGCGGCTCGGTGGGGGCGTCATCGGGCGTCATGGACGGGGTCTTTTGTCGCCAGACCAGAGCGCTCGACCCCCGACCAAGGCGGCCCCGAGGGCGCCCGCACGGCGCGCCACCACGACCCTTCTTTGCAAGCGCCGCCGACCCCGCGCTACCACAGTGACCTCCAAGCCTAGCTAGGCCTTGACACAAGACCCCCGACGCAGGAGGCAGTCCTCAAAGCACCCCGCGCGCTCGCACGTCACCGGATCAGGCGCACACCACGACGACGGGCACGGTTGGAGGCGGCCCTTGCGGCCGGCACCACAGGGGCGGCCTCGCCCTCCCCACCCATCTGGTAGGGCGGGCACGGCGGCGGGGGCATTGTCCTCCATCCTGCCCATGGGCGCGATCAAGGCGGCGGCGCAGGATGCCGCCGGTAAACTGGAGAAGACCAAGCTCTCCATCGGTTTCGTGCCCATCACCTGCGCGACCCCGATCATCATGGCCAAACCGCTCGGCTTCTACGAGAGATACGGGCTGGACGTCGACGTCATCAAGACGGCGGGCTGGGCCGTGGCGCGCGACAAGTCGCTGGCCGGTGAATACGATGCCAGCCACATGCTGACGCCCATGCCGCTGGCCATGACCATGGGCGCAGGGTCGATCGCCGAGCCGTATCTGATGCCCGCCGTCGAGAACATCAACGGCCAGGCCATCGTGCTGCATAACGACCATCTCGACAAACGTGACCCGAAAGACTGGAAGGGCTTCAAGTTCGGGGTGCCGTTCGAGTATTCGATGCACAATTTCCTGCTGCGCTACTACGTCGCCGAGCATGGCCTGGACCCCGATGTCGACATCCAGATCCGCGTCGTCCCCCCGCCCGAGATGGTCGCCAACCTGCGCGCCGGAAACCTCGACGGCTACCTCTCCCCCGACCCCTTCAATCAGCGCGCGGTGTGGGAGAAGATCGGCTTCATCCATATCCTGACCAAGGATATCTGGGAGGGGCACCCCTGCTGCGCCTTCGCCTGCCCCGCCTCCATGGCGACGGAAACCCCGAACACCTATGCCGCGCTCCTGAAATCCATCGTCGATGCGACGCAGTTTTCGTCGAACCCCGAAAACCGCTCCGATATCGCCACCGCCATTTCGCCCAAGAACTACCTCAACCAGCCCGAGGCGGTGGTGCGGCAGGTGCTGACCGGACGCTTTGCCGATGGTCTGGGCAACGTGCTCGACGTGCCGGATCGCATCGATTTCGACCCCTTCCCATGGCATTCGATGGCCGTCTGGATCCTGACGCAGATGAAGCGCTGGGGCTATGTCGAGGGCGATATCGATTACAGACAGATTGCCGAGCAGGTCTACGTCGCCTCCGACTGCGCCGCCGCGATGAAGGAACTCGGCTACGAACCGCCTTCGGAGACCTACAAGAGCTATTCCATCATGGGCAAGACCTTCGATCCGGCCAGGCCCGAGGAATACGCCAAGAGCTTTCCCATCGGCAAGGCATGAGGTCCGGCATGGGCACCCGCGTCAAATCCATCGGCGTTTCGCTGCTGATGCTGATCGTGCTGCTGGGGGCGTGGGAACTTTCCTCGCAGCCCCCCGCCGCGACCGAGGCGTTGACGGAATACGAGCTGCTGATGGGCGGCGCGGAACAGGAGGCGCGGGTTCCCCCGCCCTCCGCCGTCGCCCTGCGCGCGTGGGAGGAGTTGAGCGACCCGTTCTACGACAAGGGGCCGAACGACAAGGGTATCGGGATTCAGGTCGCCTATTCGCTGGCGCGGGTGCTGTCGGGGTTCTTCCTCGCGGCGCTGATCGCCATCCCCGTCGGCTTCCTGATCGGCATGTCGCCGGTGATGTACGGTGCGCTGAACCCCTATATCCAGGTGCTGCGTCCCATCTCGCCCCTCGCATGGATGCCGCTGGCGCTGTTCATCATCCAGGACAGCAACGCCTCGGCGGTCTTCGTCATCTTCATCTGCTCGATCTGGCCGATGCTGATGAACACGGCGTTCGGGGTGGCCGGGGTCCGCAAGGATTGGGTCAATGTCGCTCGCACCCATGAGCTGAGTTCGCTGAAGACGGCGTTTCAGGTCATCCTGCCCGCCGCCGCCCCCACGATCCTGACGGGGATGCGCATTTCCATCGGTATCGCGTGGCTGGTGATCGTGGCCGCCGAGATGCTCGTGGGGGGGACCGGCGTCGGCTACTACGTCTGGAACGAGTGGAACAATCTCGACCTGACTTCGGTGATCTTCTCGATCCTCGTGATCGGCGTGATCGGGATGCTGCTCGATCTGGGTCTGTCCGCCGCGACCCGCCTCGTCACCTATCAGGAGTAGCCCCATGAGCGACGCACGAAATTCCAAATTCGTCGAAGTGACCGGCCTGACCCAGCGGTTCCCCGCGCCGAAGGATCAGGGCGGCACCCTGACGGTCTACGAGAATGTCAGCTTCGATATCGCGAAGGGCGAGTTCGTCTGCATCATCGGGCATTCGGGCTGCGGCAAATCCACGATCCTCTCGACTCTCGCGGGGCTGAACGACCCGACCGAGGGCGGGATCATCATGAACGGCAAGGAGATCCGGGGGCCGAGCCTCGAACGGGGGATCGTCTTCCAGAACTATTCCCTGCTGCCGTGGCTGTCGGCGCTCAATAACGTGGTCTTCGGCGTCCGCGCGCGGTTCCCCGACTGGTCGAAGGACGAGGTGCGCGCGCATTCGGAGAAATTCCTGTCCCTCGTCGGGCTGGATGCGGCCCTCGACCGCAAGCCGAGCCAGCTGTCGGGCGGGATGCGCCAGCGCGTGTCCATCGCGCGGGCCTTTGCAACGCAGCCCTCGTTGCTGCTGCTCGATGAACCGTTCGGGGCGCTCGATGCCCTGACGCGCGGGACCATTCAGGACGAGTTGCTGAAAATCTGGTCCGAAACGCGCCAGACCGTCTTCATGATCACCCATGACGTCGACGAGGCGATCCTGCTCGCCGACCGCATCCTGCTGATGTCCAACAGCCCCAATGCGCGGGTGGCCGAAGCGGTGGAAATCGCCATCGAGCGGCCCCGTCGCCGGGCCGAGATCATCGACAATCCCGGCTACTACACGATCCGCAACTACCTCGTGAACTTCCTGCATTCGGAGGCGAAACGCCCCGCACAGTTGGTCAAGACCGATGGTCGCCCCAGGGCGGTCAACCCCCTGACACTATCCCCGAACCGTCGCGCCGAACCCTCGCGCGCCTGATTCCCAAAAGGAACCGCCATGATGATGACCACCTACAAGACCGACATCCTCGCCGCCAAGGCCGCGAAGGACATGAGCTGGGAAGACATCGCCGGGGCGCTCGGCATGTCGCCCGTCTTCGTCTGCTCGGCCTGCATGGGCATGAACACGCTGCCGAAGGACAAGGCGGACGCGCTGGTATCGCTGCTCGATCTCAGTCCCGATGTCGTGACGATGCTGACCACGCCGCCGTCGAAGGACTGGAACCGCGACATTCCCACCGACCCTTGCGTCTATCGCCTGTACGAAATCTGCGGCGTCTATGGCGAGACGATCAAGGCGCTGATCCACGAGAAATTCGGCGACGGCATCATGTCCGCCATCGATTTCGAGATGGAGGTCGGCAAGATCGAGAACCCCAAGGGCGACCGCGTGCAGATCACCATGAGCGGCAAGTACCTCGCCTATAACCGGTGGTGAGCGCCCCGCGCCCTCCCCTGCCCCCCTTCACCGCCGGGACCGCCGCGCAGAAGGCCCGCATGGCCGAGAACGCCTGGAACACCCGCGATCCGGTGGCGGTGTCGCTGGCCTATACCGAGGACAGCATCTGGCGGAACCGCACGGAATTTCTGTCCGGGCGGCCCGCCATTGTCGAGTTCCTGCGCCGCAAATGGGAACGGGAACGGGAGTATCGGCTGATCAAGGAGGTCTGGGCGTGGCAGGACAACCGCATCGCCGCCCGCTTCGCCTACGAATGGCACGACGAGCGCGGCCGGTGGTTCCGCTCCTACGGTAACGAAAACTGGGAATTCGATGCGCATGGCCTGATGCGACGGCGTCTCGCCAGCATCAACGACCTGCCGATACCTGAAACCGGCAGAAAGTATCGCTGGCCTCTTGGCGTTCGCCCGGACGACCATCCCGGCCTCGGCGATCTCGGCCTGTGACGGCTTGCCAGCGATCCGACCGGTGTCCTGTTCTTCAGGGCTTGCAGGAATCGTTCAGACTGCTGGACAAGGTCGCGTGCGATGACCTCGCCGGTCGCATGGAGGGGGTGTATCAGCATTGCGGCATGGCACCGTTGCGCATCATGGGTGACGACAGATCGTGCGGAGCGCCGTACCCGGAGGCGTGGCGGTTCAGGAATCGAAGCCGATCCCGAAGGCATCCAGCGATTTCAGGAACCACGACCGTTTCCCCGTCTCGTCCTCGCGGGCGAGGCCTTTCTGCGCCAGCGCCACGGCGGCACCGCGCAGAGGCTCCGGCGGGAAGGGAACGGCGAGGCGGAACGGCATCTTGAGGCGCGTGCGCTCCGTATCGGCCCCGTCCAGCCGGTCCAGCATGCTCAGCGCGGCGAAGCGGCTGGCCGAGACGCCCTGTCCGGTGAACCCCATCGCATAGGCCACGCGCCCGCCCCATGCGAGGCCCGAGAAGAACGTCGTCCGCGCGGAGGTGTCGATGATGCCGCCCCAGGCATGGTCGAACCGCACATGCGCAAGAGACGGGAACGCCGCCGCGAATTGGCTCGCCAGCCGCGCGAAACTCTCGGGGCGGTGCAGCAGGGCATCGCTGCGGTCGCTGCCGTAGTGATAGATCGCGTCGTATCCGGCCCAGAGCATCCGACCGTCCGGCGTCTTGCGAAAGTAGTGGAACCGGTTCCCGCTATCGGCGATCCCGTGCGGCCCGGTCCAGCCGATGCCCGCCCATTGCGCGTCGTTCAGCGGTTCCGTCACCAGCGAGTAGTCGTAGATCGGGATCACCGACATCCGCAGCCTCCTGAGAAGCGGGATGGCGGAATTGGTCGCGAGAATCGCCCGGCCCGCCGCGACGCTCGCCCCCGCCGTTTGCAGGCGCACCCCCGCCCCGTCCCGCAGGAGGGCCTCGACCGCCGTGTCCTCGTGGATGACGACGCCCCGGGCGAGGCAGACCCGGCGCAGTTCGGAGACCGTCACGGCGGGGTTCACCAGCGCGTAGTTCGGCTCGAACAGGCCCGCGCCGTAGACCGGGCTGTCGAGCCTCTCCTTCAGCGCATCGCCCTCCAGCAGGGTATGCGCGATGCCGAAGCGTTCGTAATTGCGCGCCATGGCGTGCAGGCCCGCGACCTGCCACGGCGTCGCGGCGACGTTCAGCTTGCCGCATCGCCGGAACCCCGTCTCCATGTCGTAACGGTCCAGATCCCGTGCGTAGTCGTCGAGGTTCTCCTGCCCCAGCCGGATCAGCGTTTCGGCCTCGCCCGCATGGCGCGTCACGGCATTGGAGACGCCGTGGGAGATGGAGGGCGCGCAGAACCCGCCGCTGCGCCCGCTCGCGTCCTGGCCGCAGCGTTTGGCCTCCAGCACCACGATCCGCGCGTCGGGATGGCGCTCGCGGGCCTTGAGCGCGCTCCACAACCCGGTGAACCCCCCTCCGACGATGGCCAGATCGCATGTCAGGTCGCCGTTGGCGGGGGCGCAGGCGGCGGTTTCGGGGACCGTGTCGAACCAGTAGGGAACCGGGCGGGCATCGGCCAGTCGCGGGTCGGACATCATCGGCGTACCTCCGCCGCGATCGGTGGGTGCCATCCGAAAATTCCTTCGATCTCCATCCTTCGCCGCCCCTTTCTCACGATACCGTGCGCCCCCCGGAATCGAGGAACCAGTCGTCGGGATAGGGATACCACCAGTCGTGGCGGATCGGCTTGTGATCCAGGATCACCATTCTCGATTTGCGGAAGGTATCCAGCCCCATCCGCCCCAGTTCGCGCCCGATGCCCGAATTCTTCCACCCGCCGAAGGGCAAGGCGTCGTTGTCGATCATCGGGTTGTTGATCCAGACCATCCCCGCCTCCAGCCGCGCATGCGCCTCGTGCGCTTCCTCCAGCGAGGTCGTGAAGACGCAGGCGCCGAGGCCGAATTCCGAGGCGTTGGCCCCCGCGACCGCCGCGTCGAAATCGGGCACGCGGACCACGGCGGCGACGGGACCGAAGCACTCCTCGTGCAGGATGTCCATCTCCGGCGTGCAATCCGTCAGGATCGTCGGTTCGTAGAACCAGCCGGTCGGACGGTCCGGCGGGATGCGCCCGCCGCATACGACCGTCGCCCCCTTGGCCACCGCATCCGCGACCAGCCGCTCGACCTTGGCGCGGGCCGCCTCGCTGACCAGCGGCCCGATCTCGGATCTCTCCAGCCCGTTCCCGATGCGCAGCCGGAGGGTCTCGTCCCTGAAGGCCGCGACGAAATCGTCGTGGATGCCGTCGACCGCGTAGATCCGTTCGGTGGAGGTGCAGACCTGTCCCGTCATGTGGAACGCCCCCGTCACGGCCCCGGCGGCGGCGATGTCGAGCGGGGCGTGGGCGGTGACGATCATCGGGTCCGAACCGCCCGCCTCGATCACGGCGGGTTTCATCCCCGCCGCCGCCGCGACGGCGACCGCCTTGCCCGCCGCGACCGACCCCGTGAAGGCGACGGCGTGGGTCTTCGGGCTGGCGACCAGCGCCTTGCCGACCCCGGCCCCGCCCGGCAGGCAGGCGACCAGTCCGTCCGGCAGGCCCGCGAAGACGGTCATGAATTCCAGCGTCGACAGGGTCGTCGCCTCGGCGGGCTTGACCACGCATCCGTTGCCCGCCGCCAGCGATGCTGCGACGGTCCAGCACATCAGCAGGACCGGAAAGTTGAAGGGCATGATATGGACGGAGACGCCCAACGGCTCATAGGTCGCGAATTGCAGCGATCCGGCCTGGGTCGTCCCCGCGATCCTTCCGCCATCGTCGCGCGCCATCTCGGCGAAGTAGCGGAAGACGGGCGCGCAGTTCGACAATTCGCCGATGGCCTCGGGATAGGGCTTGCCCATCTCGCGGCTCATCAGGACGGCGCATCCGGTCAGATCGGCGGTCTCGATCCGGGTGGCGAGCGCGTGCAGGGCGGCGGCGCGGGATTTCGCGTCGAGACCCTTCCACGCCGCCTGCGCCGCCCCGACCCGGTCGAGGGCCGCGTCGATCTCCTCCCCGGTCACCTCGGCCCGCATGCCGACCCGGTCGAGCGTGGCAGGATCGACGACCGGCTGGCCCGGAGCGGTGGCGGGGTGGAAATCCGGCGTGACGAAATAGGTCGGGGCCTGGCTATCGGGCATGGAATATCCTCCGGATCATCGGATCATGTAGACCTTCTTGATCGTCTCGTGGATCGTGCAGACGCCCTTCCAGTCCTTGGGGAAGAACGCCGCCGTATCGGGCGTTATCTCGATCACGTCGCCGCTTTCATGGACATAGGTGCAGCGCCCTTCGAGGAAGTGGCAGAACTCGTCGCTGGTGACATGGCACTCCCATTTGCCGGGCGTGCAGATCCAGAGGCCGCATTCGGATTGCCCCTCCGCCCCCTTGTGCAGCACGATTCCGCTGACGCGGGATTGCCCCTCGATCATGGTGGGGACGACGCCCCAGTCGACGGTTTCGGTGATGTCGAGCGGGTTGCGCATGACGGGTGTTTTCATGGGATTCCTGCCTCAGCCGAGCATGTAGATATTGCGGATCGTCTCGAAGATTTCCGCCTCGCCGGTCCACCCGGCGGGAAAGAGGACGCAGGTGCCGGCCGTGACGTCGATCACCTCGCCCGTATCGGACGTGTAGCGCGCGCGTCCCCTGACGAAGTGACAGAATTCGTCGCGCGGCACCGACAAGCGCCACCGCCCGGGCGTGCAGTCCCAGATGCCGGTTTCGGGGATGTTGTCCGGCCCCTTGTGCAGCAGCCGCCCGGTCGAGCGCGACGCCCCCGCCAGCGCGTCGGGCTGCGCGCCCCAATCGGCCAGATCGTCGTAATCGCCTGCGGCATGGATATGCGGTGCCGTGGATGCCAGGTTCGTCATGTCACCAGCCCCGCCAGCAGCTTCGCGGCCTTCGCCGGTCCCTCGCAGGACTGCATATGCGTCGAAAGCGTCGCCAGCCTGCCCTGCATCTCCGCATCGGTCAGGCAGGTCTCGATCTTCGCGATCATCTCCTCGTCGGTCCAGTCGTAGCGGTCCGAGCGAAAGCCGTAGCCGGTTTCCTGCACGCGCATGGCGTTGTCGTGGCCGTCCCAGACATAGGGCATGATGATCGCGGGCTTGCCGAAATAGAGACATTCGGTGAACGAGTTGTTGCCGCCATGGTGGATGACCGCATCCACCTGCGGTATCACGGAGGGCTGCGGATACCATCCCTCGATAATCACATTGGGCGGAATGTCGGTATAGGCATCCTTGTAGTCGCCGACATTGACGAGGGCGCGGTAGCGCGTCTTGCCGACCAGCGCGATCATCCGCTTGAGCAGATCGGTATCCCCCGCACCGAGCGAGCCGAAGGAGATGTAGAGCAGCGGCCCGTCGTCATTGGCCGCGAAGGTCGGCACTTCGTAGGGCGCATCCTCGCGCACGCACCCTTCCAGATACTGGAACTTCGCGGGGTCGAGCGGCACGGCCCGGTCGTAGGTCAGCGGCTGGGGATAGAGCATCATGTTCAGGTAGGGCGACGGCTCGAAGAACTCGCCGATCTCGTAGGGCGCCTCGCCGCAGCTTTCGAGGAAGGCGTTGAAATCGGCGTGGATGGGCGCGATCACCTCGCGGAACCGGGCGCGGAAGGCGGCGTGGCCCTCGGTATCCTTCTCGGACATGCCCGACAGGTGCGGCGGAATGGCCGGGTCCTCGATCTCGTTCTCGGAGCAGGAGATGATGCGCACCCACGGCACGCCGTATTGCTTGATGGCCGGGAACAGGATCACGTTGTCGACCGCGATCACATCGGGTTTGATCTTGGCCAGCACCGCAGGCAGGTCCTTCTCGGCCCATTTGGCGCTATCGACGATCGCCTCCCAGCATTCCTTGACGTAGGTGTCGATCTGGTCGATCGGGGCATGGCGGAAATTGGGGATGTGGTTGTTGATGAAGTCCTCCCAGAACTTGGCCATCTGTTCGGGCGGCATGGGTTCGGACAGGGCGACGGGGTGCGCCTCGAAGCCGTATCCCTCGTAGACCTCGACGAAGCCGGGATCGGACAGGAAGACGGCGCGGTGCCCCATGGCCGTGATCGCCTGGGCGATTCCGACCGAGTTCAGCGCCGGGCCGAAGGCGGCTTCCGGGAAGAAGGCGAAGGTCTTCTGCGTCATGGTCGTCTCCTCGATATGCGCGTCAGGCGGGGAAGATATGCGTGTCTTCGGCGGACCAGCTCATGGCGACGGTACGGCCGATCCGGGGGGTATGGGTATCCGCGTCATCCGCCGTCATGCGGGCCACGACCGGTGCATCGGCCAAGGCGGTATCCATATGCAGCAGCAGGTCCAGCCCGTGATAGGCGATGGCCGTTATCCGCCCCTCCACGACATTCGCGCCCGCCGTGCCGATGCGCAGCCGTTCGGGCCGGACGGCGGCGACCACCGCGCCGCCCTCCGGCAGGGGCAGGGCGGGGGTCGCGGCGATGGCGGTGCCGTCCGACGCGGCGAAGCCCCGCGCGGTCCGGGTCACGGGCAGGAAGTTCATCACCCCGACGAAATCGGCGGCGAAGCGGGAGCCGGGGCGCTCGTAGATCTCGCGGGGCGTGCCGACCTGAAGCAGCGCGCCGTCCTTCATGATGGCGATGCGGTCGGCCATGACCAGCGCCTCCTCCTGATCGTGGGTCACGACGACGAAGGTGATGCCGAACTCGGCCTGGAGGCGCTTCAGTTCCAGCTGCATCGCGCTGCGCAGCTTCTTGTCCAGCGCGCCGAGCGGTTCGTCGAGCAGCAGCACCCTGGGCCGCTTGACCAGCGCCCGGGCCAGCGCCACGCGCTGGCGCTGGCCGCCCGACAGCTGATCGGGCTTGCGCCCGGCCAGCGGCCCGAGCTGGATGACCTGCAGAATCTCGTCGACCCGCGCGGCGATCTGCGCCTTCGGCAGCCCGTCCATTTCGAGGCCGTAGGCGATGTTGCGCGCGACCGTCATGTGCGGGAACAGGGCGTAGGACTGGAACATCAGGTTCACGGGACGGCGGTTCGGGGCCTGATCCGCGATGCTGCGCCCTTCGAGCAGGATGTCGCCCGCGCTCAGGCTCTCGAACCCCGCGAGCATCCGCAGCAGCGTGGTCTTGCCGCTGCCCGATGCGCCGAGCAGGGCGAAGAACTCGTTTTCGCGGATGTCGAGGGAGACCCCCGACACCGCCTTGACCGCCCCGAAATCCTTGTGGACGTCCCGGATGCTGAGAAACGGTTGCGTCATTGTCCCGGCAGACCTCCCTTGTTCAGCCGTTGCGACAGGGCCAGCGCGACGACCGACACCGCCATGACGATGGTGGCGAGGGCGTTGATCTCCGGCGTCACGCCGAAGCGGATCATCGCGTAGATCTGCATCGGCAGGGTGATCGAGGAGCGCCCCGCCCCGGCGGTGAAGAAGGCGATGATGAACTCGTCCACCGACAGGGTGAAGGCGAGCAGCGCCCCCGCGACGATGGCGGGCATCAGCACCGGCACGACCACGCGCCGCAATGTCGTGGCGGTCGATGCCCCCAGATCCGCCGATGCCTCGACGATCGACCAGTCGAAATTCTTGAGCCGCGCGCGGACCACGGCGCAGACGAAGGCGAGGTTGAAGACGACATGGCTGACGATGATCGTGTGCAACCCCATCTGCACCCCCAGCAGCGAGAAGAAGCTGAGCAGCGCGATGGCCAGCACGATGTCGGGGATGATCATCGGGGCGAAGATCATCGTCTCCAGCCACGTCCCGTTGCGGCGGCGTATCTCGACCCCGACCGCCAGCAACGTGCCGAGAACCGTCGCCAGCACGGTCGAGACGACGGCGACCACCAGCGTATTGGCCGCAGCCCCGAGGATGTCGGAATCCTCCAGCAGCGCGCCGTACCACTTGAACGAGAACCCCGTCCAGGCGGTCGGCAGGCCCCCTTCGTTGAAGGACAGGCCCACGAGCACCGAGATCGGGATATAGAGGAACGCGAAGACGATGCCGAGGATCAGCAGCATCAGGCGAAAGGTGTTACGCTCGACCATCGGCTACCCCCCTTCCCCCGGCGGCCCGCTCGGCCACGATGGCTTGCAGCATCAGCAAGCCCAGCATCACCGCGATCAGCACCATCGACAGCGCGGCCCCGAAGGGCCAGTCGTTCGCCGTCAGGAACTGGGCATAGACGAGGTTGCCGATCATCTGGAACTGACCCCCGCCCAGCAATGCGGGCGTCACGAAATTGCCGATGGACAGCACGAAGACGAAGATGAAGCCCGTGGCGATGCCCGGCACGGTCATGGGCAGCGTCACCCGGCGGAACGTGGTCCAGCCCGACGCCCCCAGATCGCGCGATGCCTCGGTGATTTCGGGGTTCAGGCGCGACAGCGGGGCGTAGCAACTGAGGATGACGAAGGGCAGGTAGTTGTAGACCAGACCGATCACCACGGCCTGTTCGGTATAGAGCATGCTGGGCAATTCCCCCTCGAACCCCAGCCAGCGGGCAAGGTTGACCACCAGCCCCTCGCGGTTCAGCAGCACGATCCACGCATAGGTACGCACGAGGTAGTTGGACCAGAACGGCAGGACCGCGAAGAACAGCAGCATCGGCTGATGGCGGCGCGGCATGGCGGCGATGGCATAGGCCGCGCCGTAGCCGAGCACGCAGGCGATCCCCGCCGACAGGCCCGCGATCCCGGCGGATTTCAGGAAGATCCCGAAATAGAGCGGGTCGAAGACCAGCGCGAGGTTTTCGAGCGTCCAGGTGTATTCGATCCCGCCATAGAGGCCGCGCCGGAAGAAGGCGAGCACGAGGATCAGCACGCAGGGGATCACCATCAGCCCGAACAGCCAGATCAGGGCAGGGGCCATCAGCAGGGCGGGTCTGCGATCGGTCGTCATGGCGAAAACCCTCACCGGGCTGGCCCGGCGCTGCGTGCGAATAAAAACCCCCCGGACGCGCGGCATCCGGGGGGAGGCAGGGAGAGAGGTCAGTTCGCGGCCTTGATCTCGGACACGATGCGCGAATACTGGCGCTGTGCGGGGCCGACATCGCGCAGTTGCTCGAATTTCAGCATGTCGGCGGGGACCATGCCCATATTGGGATAGGTTTCCAGCATGTCGGCTCCGACTCCGGCCATCGCGGCTTCGTTGGGCACTTTATAAAGAATATTCTCGGCGGCCCAGCGGTGGTTGTCCGCATCGAGGATGGAGTTGACGAACGCATAGGCTGCGTCCTTGTTCTCCGATGCCTTGAGGATGACCATCGTGTCGACCCAGAGATCGGACCCCTCCTCGGGGATCACGTATTTGATATCCGCATTCTCGCCGATGCCGTAGTTGCACCAGCCGTCCCATGCCTGCACCAGTTCGGCCTCGCCCGAGACGAGTTTGGCGTAGAAGGTGGTATCGTCATAGGCGAGCAGCGTGGATTTCGCCTTGATCAGCAGGTCGCGAACTTCCTTCATCTTGTCCGGATCGGTCTCGTTGACCGAATAGCCGAGATCCAGTTGCGCGGCGGCGAGCAGCCAGCGGTCCGTCGCGAGCATCGTGGTCTTGCCCGCCACATCCTCGGCCGGTTGGAGCAGGTCGCCCCAGGAGGTCGGCGCATCGACGAGGTCGGAGCGGTAGCACAGGCCGGTCGTGCCCCAGGCATAGGGCACCGAGAACGTGTTGCCGGGATCGTGGGGCAGTTCCGTCGCCTCGGCGTAGAGATTGGCGAGGTTGGGAATCCTGTCATGGTCCAGCGTCTCGGCGAGGCCGAGATTGTTCAGCACCTCGGCGAAGGGCGAGGAGACGAACACGACGTCGTAGCCGACCCCCTTGGAGGCGATCAGCTTGCCCATGATCTCCTCGTTCGTGGCGTGCAGCACCAGTTCGGCCTCGTTGCCGCTCTCGGCGTTGAACTTCTCGATCGCGTCGGGCGCCATGTACCCGTCCCAGTTGGAAACGGTGAGAGGCTCGGCGAGGGCGGGCGCGGCGAACGCGAGGACCGAAGCGAGCGCATAGACGCCGGTGCGCAGGGAAAGTCGTGACATCGAACTACCTCCAAGAGAAATCGGCTCGTCGGGTTGCCGGCTGGTGCGCGACCCGATCATGGTGCCTGTCGACTGAAGTGCTGTAGTCAGTATTAATACAGAAGAATATACGTCAATTTGTTTTTGACGGTCTTTTGCGAAACCGGATATCCGGCGCAGGGACCGGGAACGGAAGAGACGGGGAATCGAGGTCAGCCGATGCCGGAAACGCGCAGCACCACCCACCGGAACCACCTGAAACTGGCCCGCCGGATCGTCGAGGTCGTTCTGGAACGCGGGCTTCCGGAAGGGGCGCATCTGACCGAATCCACCCTGTCCACGGCCTGCGGTGTTTCGAGGACACCCATACGATCCGCCCTCAAGATACTGAAAAACAACGGGTTCGTGCGCAAGCGCGACGAGGGCGGGTACTTCCTGAATACCACGCCCGAGCGCATCGCGGCGGATGGCCTGCCCGGTCTCGACGATCGCGAAGGGTCGCTCGCGGAGCGCATCCTGTCCGACCGGGCCGAGCGTCGCATCGCGGATGTCCAGTCGGTCGGAACGCTCATGCGCCGCTACGATGCCCCTCGTGTCTCTGTACTCGATGCAATAAAAATACTGAACAGCGACGGGATCATAGTCCAGCTCACGAGCCGGACCTGGGCCTTCCAGCCGATTCTGGACACACCGAACGCCCAGGAGGAGAGCCTCTTCCTGCGTATGGCCCTCGAACCGCAGGCCATCCTCGCGCCCGGCTTCCGGATGGACAGCGGAAAGATCGGCCCGCTGCGCAGGCAGATGGAGGAGTTCCTGCACCGCCCCGACGGGGGGATGAGTTCGCGGGTCTTCCTGCACATGGATTGCGCTTTTCACAGCTTTGTCGCAGAGAGTTCCGGCAACCGGTTCGTCCGGGGCACGCTGCTGGCGCATCAGAGGCTGCGCCTGACGACGCAAAAGGATCACGCCATCCCCGATTTTCGCCTGCGCCAGTCCCTCGGAGAGCATCTCGACATCCTCGACAGTCTGGAGCGGATGCAGTTGCCGCTCGCCGCCGACCAGATGACCGTGCATCTGCGGCGCAGCCGGATCCGCAAGCCCCGGACCGTCAATCGCGGCATCGTGCCGCCCGGACCGGGCAGCGCGCCATGACCGGGCCGCTGGTCGCCCTGTTCCCGGAGGCCAGCTTCGGCTCGGCGCTCAACTGCGTCGGGATCGCCCAGCAGTTGCAGCGCCAGGGGGCCGTTCCGGTGTTCCTGTGCCATCCCGGCTTCAACGGCATCTTCGCGGAATACGGGTTCAGGGAATACCAGTTGCCCGTCGCATCGACGGCGGCGCGGCAGACCGAGGAGACGTGGCAGGCCTTCGTCACCGCGCATCTCGACCATTTCAGCCGGACCCCGACCGCGCAGCTCGCGACCTATGTCGCCCCGACATGGGAAGCCATCGTGGACAGCGTCGTCCGGGTCGAGGACGCGCTGGAAGCGCTGCTCAAGCGGATCGGACCCCGCGCGATCGTGCTGGACAACGTGATCATGTTTCCGGCCGTCGCCAATGCCGGCGTGCCGTGGGTTCGGGTCGTGTCCTGCGCCGAGACGGAGATCCCCGACCCGAACGTGCCGCCCTACCTGTCCGGCATGGCGGCGGACGACCCCGGGCGTCCCGCTTTCGAGGCCGCGTATCTGAACGCGGTCGATGCGGCGCACCGGCGATACAACGCCTTCCGCCGCCGCCGCGCCCTAGCGCCCCTGCCCGCCGGACAGTTCCTGGAACCCTCGCCGCATCTCAACCTGATCCTGGCCCCCCGTGCGATCCGCCATGCGCGGGCGCGGGCGCTGCCCGAGGACCGGTTCGTGTTCCTCGACGGCTGTGTCCGCGAGGAAGCGCAGTTCGAGCCGCCGCGACTGCCCGTCGATGACGGCCCCCTCGTCTATCTGAGCTTCGGCAGTCTCGGGGCCATCGACACGCCCCTCATCGGTCGCATGATCGAGGCGTTCTCGACCCTGCCGGCGCGCTTTCTGGTCAATGTCGGGGGGTTTCTCGAAAACTATCAGCAGGTGCCCGACAATGTCTGTCTGGGCAGCTGGTTCCCGCAGCCCTCCGTCGTCGCCCAGGCCGACCTGTTCATCCATCACGGTGGCAATAACAGCTATTGCGAGGCGCTGTATCACGGCGTACCGTCGCTCGTCATGCCCTATTGCTGGGACGGTCACGACAACGGGTTGCGCGCCGAACAGACGGGGACGGGCCTCACCCTGCGGCGGCACGGATGGTCTTCGCGTCAACTGGGCGACACCCTGACGATGCTGCTGAACGACCCCGCGCTGCGCGAGCGCATGGCCGGGATTTCCGGGCGAATGGCCCGGGAGAACGGCGCGGCGGTGGCGGCGCGGGCGATCCTGCAAAAGCTGGATCGGGGCTGATCCCGGCTACGACCCGCGATGACGAAGCGTTCGGTGCGTCGGCCCCTACAGGTCCACCGCGTTCGGCAGGAGCACCAGATCGCGGATCGTGACGTTGGCGGGGCGGGTCAGCATGAACACGACACATTCCGCCACCTCGCCCGGTTGCATGAGGCTGCCTTCGGCGAGGGCCTGATCCATCTTCTCCTGCGGCCAGTCGTCGAGCAATGCCGTCACGACCGGGCCGGGCAGGATCGCCCCGACGCGCACGCCGTGCCGTGCCATCTGGCGGCGGACGCTGTGGGTGAAGGCCTGCACGGCGTGCTTGGAGGCGGTGTAGATCGGCTCCCACACCACGGGGACGACGCCCGCGACCGAGCTTGTCAGGATCACGTCGCCCGATCCCTGCCCCGCGAAATGGGGCAGAACGGCGTGGACGGAGCGAAAGGCGGCGTTGATATTGAGGTTTAGGACGCGATCCCACTGATCGGGGTCGCCCTCCAGCACATCCCCGCCCACATAGGCCCCCGCATTGGCGTGGAAGATGTCGAGCCGCCCCGTATGCGCCAGCACGGCGGGCAGCATCCGCGCCACGCTGTCGGGGTCCAGCAGATCGGTCACGACCGGGAAAGCCCCTTCGCCGAGTTCGGCACAGACCGTAGCAAGCGCCGCCTCGTCGCGATCGACCAGCACCACCCGCGCCCCCGCCGCCAGCATGGCCCGCGCGCAGGCCAGCCCGATCCCCGAGGCGGCGCCGGTGATGGCGGCGGTCTTTCCGTTCAGGTCGCGTGTCATGGCGTCTCCCTCTGTGCTGGCGTCATATGCTCGAATGTCCGCCCTCGATCATCATGATCGCGCCGTTGACCAGATCGGAGGCGGAAGAGGCGAGGTAGAGGGCCATGTCGGCGATCTCCACCGGCTCGCCGAACCGGCCCAGCGGCGTGCGCGCGATGAAGGGGTCTTTTTTCGCAGGGGCCGACCAGAGTTCGCGGCCCATTTCCGTCAGCACCACGGTGGGGCAGATCGCGTTGACCTGCACGTTACGGGGCGCGGCCTCGACCATCAGCGATTTGGTCAGGGCGTTGAGGCCCCCTTTCGAGGTCGCGTAGGCGGCGTGATCCTCAAGCGCGATGACGCCGGTCTGCGACGAGATATTGATGATCTTGCCCTGCCGACGCGCCATCATGCCGGGCAGCAGGGCTTGCGACAGGATGAAAGGCGCGGTCAGGTTGATGGCCATGGTGCGGGACCAGTCGGCGAGGTCGTAGCCGACGACCGGTCCCGTCAGCGCGACCCCGGCGGAGTTGACGAGAATGTCGATCCGCCCCGCTCCCTTCAGTGCATGGGCCGCGATGGCGATGGTGTCTTCGGCGGAGGCCAGATCGCCGGTGACGGCGTGAAAGTGCCGCCCCGCGCCCCGCACCGTCTCGCCCAGTGCCGCAAGGCGCTCCTCCGACCGGCCCTGCCCGACGATATCGGCCCCCGCATCGGCGAAGACCTCGGCGATGGCGGTGCCGATGCCGGAGGATGCGCCGGTGATCAGGGCCGTCTTGCCGTGCAGGCTGAACCGGGATTGCCAGTCGGACATGGGCCTCACTCCAGATTCGTGTGCCGGGCGTGCATGGCATCGGGCGAGACATCCATGCGCTTGCGCAGGTCGAGGACGAGGATTTCGAAGAACAGGAACATCAGCGCCTCGTACAGCGACCCCATCGGCAGGATCGAGGTCGCCGCCGCGCCCCGATCCGCCGCCATGGTCTGGGCGGGCAGGTGGATGGTCAGGTCCGCCCCGCGCGGCACCGCGCCATCCGGCTCGGCGGTGAGGCAGATGACCCGCGCCCCCGCCTCTCGCGCAACGTCGCAGAGCGCCGCGACGGTCGAGAAATGCCCCGGCCCCGCGCTGACCAGCAGCACGTCGCCCGGGCCGACGGGCGGCGCGGTCATGTCGCCGACGACATGCGCGTCGCAGCCCAGATGAAACAATCGCATGGCCAGCGCCCGCATCATCAACCCTTCGCGCCCCACGCCGTGACAGACGATCTTTTCGGCATTCGCGAGCGCCAGCGACAGCCCCTCGACCTGCCCGAGCGTCCGGGGCGACAGACCGGGGCGCAATTCGTCGAGCAGCCGGTCGGTCACGGTATCGAGGGGCAGGCTCATGCGGAATCGGCCCCGACCCTGATCTGGATCTTCACATCCGTGGGCCGCGCCTCGACCGCGCGGTCGAAGGCGGCGATGCTGTCCGCAAAGGTAAAGGTTTCGGAAACCAGCGGCTTGAGGTCCACCTTGCCCGAAGCGATCAGCGCAATCGCGCGGTCGTACATGTTCGCGTAGCGGAACACGGTTTCCATGCGCAGTTCCTTCGATTGCGCCAGCACCAGATCGACCGGCACGGGATCGACCGGCATCCCGACCCAGACCACGCATCCGGCGGGGGCGGCGGCCTCCAGCGCCGTCTGGATCGAGGCCCGCGCGCCCGCACATTCGAAGACCACATCGGCCCCCCATCCGCCCGTCGCCTCGCGGATCATCCGCGCCGGGTCGTCGCGGGTGACGTTGATCGGCTCGATATTGTCGTATTGCCCGGCGACCCCGAGTTTCTCGTCGACCATATCGGTGATATAGACCCGCGCGCACCCCCCCGCGAGGGCCGCAAGCGCCGTCATGATCCCGATCGGCCCGGCCCCGGTCACGAGGGCGATATCCCCCGGCTTGATCCGGGCGCGGGTCGCGGCCTGCATCCCGATGGCGAAAGGCTCGACCATCGCGCCCTCGGCGAAGCTGACGGAATCGGGCAGGCGATAGGTGAAGGCCGCCGGATGAACGACGGAGGGCGTCAGGCACCCATGCACCGGGGGCGTGGCCCAGAACCGGACCGACGGATCGACGTTGTAGACCCCGAGTTTCGATGCCCTGGAGCGCGGGTCGGGAATGCCCGGCTCCATGCAGACGCGGTCGCCCGCCTTCAGCGCGGTCACGTCGGCCCCCGTCTCCGCCACGATGCCGGATGCCTCGTGCCCCAGCACCATCGGCTCGCGCACGACGAAGGGACCGATCCTGCCATGGGTGTAGTAATGCACGTCGCTGCCGCAGACGCCCACGGTGTCGATGGCGATGCGCACATCCTCGGGGCCGAGCGTATCGGGCAGGGCGATCTCGCGCAGGGCGAGTTTGTTCTTCTCTTCCAGAACCAGTGCTTCCGCCATGGTGTCTTTCTCTCCTTCCTGCGGCTTTGCAGATCAAGCGTCGGCTCGCTCCAGCAAGGCCCTCGCGGTGTTCTCATCGGTGACGAGGGTATCGACGAACCCCCGGCGCAGGGCGGCGAGGATCACGGGGGTCTTGTGCGCCCCGCCCGCCGCCAGTATGACATTCTCGATCTTCGCCAGATCCTCGATGGAGACCCCGATCACCCGGTCGTTGATCTCGTGCGCGATCGTGCGGCCCTGCGCATCGAGCACATGGCCGGTGATGTCGCCGACGCCCCCTGCGGCGATCAGGGCTTGGTGGTCCACGTCGCGCGGCAGGGCATCGCGCACCAGCAGCGAGTTTTCCAGATCCCCCGTCGCCAGCGCCACCGCCCCGCAGGAGCGGATCTTCTCCAGCATCTCGATGATGACTTCCTGTTCCATGAACACCGCCTGACTCGCGGCACTGCTGGCATAGAGGGGGGCGAGGAAGAAGCTGTGCTCGGCATTGCACAGGTCGGCCAGCCGCGTGGTGATCTCGTAGGCATTCACGTCCGACCCGCGCGAGACGCCGCCCATCATCGAGACGATTTCGAGGTCGGGGCGGTCGATGGGCTGCATGAAGCGGGTCGCCAGATTCAGCGTATTGCCCCAGGACATCCCGAACCGCATCACCGCCGGGTCGGACAGGACGCCCCCCAGATGCGCCGCCAGCCCCGCGCTGACCAGCATCGTCACGGAACCCGCGTCTTCGGGCGAGGGCACCACGACCGCGCGTTTGAGGCGGAACCGGCGCTCGACCCGCCATTCCAGATCGGCGGCGGCGGCATAGACGCTGTCGACGCTGACGCGCAGGATGCCCCGGTGCCGCGCCTCCGCCAGCGCCTTGTTCACCTTGAGTCGGGTGATGCCGAACCGCTTGGCGGCCTCCGCCTGGGTCAGCCCCTCGATCTCGCACGCCCATGTCAACCGCACGAGCAGTTGTTCCTCAAGGTCGATCCGGTCGATCTTGATGTGGCGTGACACGGAGCATGTTCCTTCTCTGATATCGGCGGGTTCGCGGGGGCTGGGCGACTACTTCACCGCCCCCATCGTCAGCCCCCGCACCAGTTGCTTCGAGGCGATCAGCGCGAAGATCAGGACGGGGATCACGATCAGGGTCGAGGTCGCCATGATCTTGCCGTAGGGCAGGTTGTACCCCTCCATGAACGACACCGCCATCGCGGGGGCCGTCTTGGCCTCGCTGCGCGTCAGGATCAAGCCGAACATCAGCTCGTTCCAGGAAAAGATGAAGGAGAAGATCGCCGAGACGGCCACGCCGGGCATCGCGAGCGGCAGGCAGATCCGGCGCATGATCGTGAATTGCGAGGCCCCCTCCAGCCGTGCCGCCTCGTCCAGATCATAGGGGATGCCCCGGAACTGGTCGGTCACGATCCAGATGACGATCGGCAGGTTGAAGGTCAGGTAGATCAGGATCAGCGTGATGTGCTTGTCGAGCATCCCCAGATTCTTCGCGATCAGGAAGAAGGGCAGCGCGAGGACGATGGGTGACACCATGCGGTTGGTGATGAACCAGAACCACAGATCCTTCTTGCCCCGGAACTCGAACCGCGCCAGCGCGAAGGCTGCCGGAACCCCGAGGACCAGCGCCAGCAGGGTCGTGCTGACCGCGATGACCAGCGAATTGACGAGGGTGCGCAGCACGCCGTCCTCGAACAAGGCTTCGCGGTAATTGTCGAGCGTCGGCTCGAAGACCCAGACGGGGGGCGCTTCGAGCGCCACGATCTGGGTCTTCAGCGAGGTCGTGACCATCCAGTAGAACGGAAACACGCAGACCGTGATGATCAGCGCGAGAAGGAGCACCTGGATCAGGGCGGAGCGGTTCGTGGTCATCGCTCAGACCTCCTTGTAGAAGATGCGGATATAGATCTGCGCCAGTACGATGGTGACGATCAGCAGGATGATCGCCTGCGCCGAGGCCAGCCCCTGGTCGAAGGCACGGAAGCCGACCCGCTGGATCATCAGGGAGATGAACTCCGTCGCCGCCCCCGGCCCGCCGCGCGTCAGCGTGAACACCATGTCGAACAGCTTGAGCGTGTCGGCGGTGCGCAGGATCAGCACGGCGGTCAGGCCCGGCAGCAGGAAGGGAAGCTGGATATGCCGCAGCACCGTCCACCAGCTCTTGGTTTCCAGCCGCGCGGCCTCCTCCACCTCGCCGGGTACCATGGTCAGGCCCGCCAGCAGCACCAGTGCCACGAAGGGCGTCCACTGCCACACGTCCCAGAAGATGATCATGATGAAGGCGTTCGTCGTATCGCCGATCCAGTTGATGTCGGCCCCGCCCATCAACTGGTTCACGACCCCGAATTTCTGGTTGAACATCACCTGCCCGAGCAGGCCCACGACCGCGTAGGTGGTCGCCATCGGCAGCACGAGGCTGAGCCGCGCGAGGGTCTTGACGAGGGTCAGGCCCGGCTTGTGCAGCACCAGCGCGATTCCGAGGCCCAGGGCGATCTGGAGCGGCAGCGCGGTGCAGAGCAGGAAGAAGGTGCGGCCCATGGCCTGCCAGAACGCTTCGTCGGTCAGGACGGTGGCATAGTTTTCCAGCCCGATGAACTCGACGCGCTTGAGCTTGGTCAGGTTGAAGAAATGCAGCGACGTCCACACCGCGTAGAGCAGGGGGGCGATGCCGACGACGGCCAGCCCGATCACCGCCGGGCCGATGAAGCCGAAAATCGTGCGCCTCGATACTTGCCCGCGCATCGCGTGCTCCCTCGTCCGTTCCGAATGGTGCCTGGTCGTGCGCCCTGCCCCGCATGGCGTGCGGGGCAAGGCGCTTTCAACGCCTTACTGCGCGAGCGGCTTGTCGCCGGAGTAATAGCCCGCGTCTTCCAGCACGGCCTCCATGCGGGTGCCGATTTCCCTGGCGCCCTCCTCGGTCGTGACCTCTTCAAGCATCATCTTCGTGCCCCATTCCTGCACGATCTCGGTGATTTCGGGCCATTCGGCGAAGCGGGGGCGGAACTCGGGAACGCCATCCTGCCAGCTTTCGACCAGGGCGGGCACGAACTTGTACTTCTCGGCCAGCGCGGGGTCTTCATAGGCGGATTGACGCGCGGGGACGCCGCCGCGTTCGAGGTATTCACCGGCATTGGCCTTGGACGTGGCCCACTGGATGAACAGCCACGCCGCCGCCTTCTCGTCGTCATCGGCCTGATCCGCCACGGCGAGCGAGAAGCCGCCCAAGGCGGGCTTGCGGCCTGCGGGGCCTGACGGTTCCGGCGCGATCTCGACGCAATCGACGACCTTGGATGTCTCGGGCGACATGACCGAGGAGTAGAAGGCCGACCATTCCGTGATGATCGCGACATCGCCCTGCGCAAAGCCGTTGACGGTTTCGGCATGGTCGTAGGCGACGATGCCGTCGGGCATGTACTGCATCAGATCCTGGCGGAACTTCAGCCCGGTCTGGCTTTCCTCCGAGTTCAGGTTCGATTTGAAATCCGCATCGAGGAACGACCCGCCGAAGGGCCAGAGCATCCGCGCGAAGCTGTCCGCCGACTGGGTTTCGTTGCGCTTGGATTGCAGCGCATAGGCGTATTTGCCGTCCTTGGTCAGGGCGGGACCGTAGGTGTCCTTGAGTTCGGCCCATGTCTCAGGCGGGCCGTCGAACCCGGCGTCTTCGAGCATGCAGCGGTTGTAAAACATCAGCCCCGAATAGTTGTCGAAGGGCAGACCGTAGGTGACGTCGTTCCAACTGCCGAAGGCATCGAGGACCAGCGGGAAGAAGTCTTCCATGTCCAGTTCGGGATCGACGATATCGGGGAACTTCTCCTTGATCGTATCGACCGGCACGATCCATTCGTTTTCGGCGAAGTTGCCCATCCAGACCAGATCGATCAGGGCGATGTCGAGGTCGCCATCGGACACGAAATCCCGGACCTGCTCGCCGAGCGCGTTCTCGTAGGGGTGCTTGATCACGTTGATCTTGATCCCGGTTTCTTTCTCGAAAGCGGGCAGCATCGCCTCGATGGCTTCATAGCCGGGGCGCAGCAGGAAGACGACATCGACCGTCGTTCCCTTGTAGGGTTCCGCCGCGTCCTTCAGGCTCCAGCCATGCGATTCGGCAAGGACGCCGGTGGTGGCGAGCGACGTGGCCATCGCGGCCGTGCAGAGCAGTTTTCTAAGTCCCATCGTGAGGTTCCTCCCTTGGACGTCGATCCGTAGATTCTGATCATTTGTAACGGTATCTATACAAAAGACTTGATTTTACGATAGTGTCAATACAAAAGTTAACAGCGAATACATTCGATGCGGCCACGAACGGCGGCGCAGACGGGGAGAACGCCACGATGGCAGCGATCACGATCAGGGGCATCAACAAGTTCTACGGGTCCATGCAGGCCCTGTTCGATGTCAGCCTCGATATCGAGGACGGCGATTTCGTCGTGTTCGTCGGCCCGTCCGGCTGTGGCAAGTCCACGCTGCTGCGCACGCTCGCGGGGCTGGAGGGGATCGATTCGGGCGCGGTTCTGATCGACGGCGAGGACGTGACCCGTGCCGAGCCTGCCGACCGGGGCATCGCGATGGTCTTTCAATCCTACGCGCTCTATCCGCATATGAGCGTTCGCCAGAACATGAGTTTCGGCATGGAGGTCAACGGCTTCGACAAGGCCACCCGCGAGGAGCGCATCGCCGAAGCCGCCCGCGTCCTGCAACTGGGCGAGTATCTGGATCGCAAGCCGTCGCAACTGTCTGGCGGTCAGCGCCAGCGCGTGGCGATCGGGCGGGCGATCGTGAAGGACCCGAAGGTCTTTCTGTTCGACGAGCCGCTCTCGAATCTCGACGCGAAACTGCGCGTTCAGATGCGGGTGGAACTGGAAAGCCTGCACAAGCAACTGAACGCGACGATGGTCTATGTCACCCATGACCAGGTCGAGGCGATGACCATGGCCGACAAGATCGTGGTGCTCAATGCCGGGCGCGTGGAACAGGTCGGCTCGCCCATGGACCTCTACCACCGCCCCGTTTCGCGATTCGTCGCCGAGTTCATCGGCTCGCCCGCCATGAACGTCTTCGATCCCGGCCCCGGCGCGCGTGGCCTGTCGCTGGTGCCCTCGGCGGACTCGATCGGCTGCCGCCCCGAACATTTCGAGATGCTGCCCGCCGGACAGGGCCATTTCGATGCGACCGTCAAGGTCAAGGAAAGGCTGGGCGGCGAGAGCCTGCTCTATCTCGATGTCGCGGGCGGCGGAAGCGTGGTGGCACGGGTCGATGGCGATGACGATACCAAGGTCGGCGCAGCCGTCGGCCTGAACATTCCGGATAATCGCCTGCATCAGTTCGATGCGGCGGGACGGGCGATTCGATAGGATGTCCGGCATGATGCCCCCGCCCCTGCCCGCCGATATGCCGCCCCCGGCCCTGTTCGAGAACGTCGATCTGGTGATTCTCGATTTCGACGGGGTGATCGCCGATAGCGAGGTGATCTCGCTCGCCTCCTTGCAGACGGCCCTGTCGGAATGGGGCGTGGATCTGACACTGGACGAGGTGCGGGCGCGCTATCTGGGGACATCGTTCAAGACGATAAAGGCGGATCTGGATGCGCGGGATGCAGCGCGTCCGACCGAGGAGTTCGGCGATTTCTGGCACGCCGCCCTTTTCGCCCGCTTTCGCGAGGAGCTTGCACCGATACCGGGAGTGAAGAACCTCCTCGACCGGCTCGACGAGCGGAAAATGCCGTTCTGCATCGCGTCGAGCGGGTCGTTCGAGCGGATCGGGGTCGCCCTGGATGCGATGGCCCTGACCGGGCGCTTCGACCATGTGTTCAGCGCGCAACTCGTCGCCAGGGGCAAGCCCGCTCCCGATCTCTTCCTTCACGCATCGCAACAGGTCGGGATGCAGCCGCAGGTCTGCCTGGTGATCGAGGATTCGCCTCTGGGCGTCCGGGCGGCAAAGGCGGCGGGGATGCGCGCCGTCGGATTCATCGGCGGGGCGCATCTGCGCGGCATCCAGAAGGAGCATCGTCGCTTGCTGCTGGAAGTGGGAGCGGATGATGTCGTCGGGTCGCTGGACAGCATCCTGCCGATTCCGGCAACCGAAGGGGAGATTTCGATATGATTTACCGCCGAAACAGCGAAGGCGCGTCGGGAGCATGAGTTATCTGGGAATCGATCTGGGCACATCCGGCCTGCGCGCCCTGCTGGTCGACGGGGCGGGAGAGCCGGTGCAGGCGGTCGAACGTCACTACGAGGTGCAGCATTCCCATTCCGGCTGGAGCGAGCAGGACCCGCAGGACTGGATCTCGGCGCTCGAAGGCGCGATTGCCGAATTGCGCGACGACCAGCCCGCTTTTGCGGATTTGCGGGGGATCGGCGTTGCGGGGCATATGCACGGGGCGACCCTGCTGGATGCCGACGATGCGGTGATCCGCCCCTGCATCCTGTGGAACGACACCCGCGCCCATGCCGAAGCGGCTGCGCTCGACGGAACCCGGAACGTGCGCGATCTGTCGGGCAATATCGTCTTCCCCGGCTTCACGGCCCCGAAACTCGTCTGGATGCGCACGCATGAGCCGGAGAATTTCGCGAGGGTGGCCAAGGTCCTGCTTCCGGCGGCTTATCTGAGCTTCTACCTGACGGGCGAGCATGTCGCCGACATGTCCGACAGCGCAGGCACGTCGTGGCTGGATGTCGGCGCGCGTGAATGGTCCGGGACATTGCTGGATGCGGGGCATATGCGGCGCGATCAGATGCCCCGGCTCGTGGAAGGGTGCGAGGTCGCGGGCCGGTTGCGCCCCGAACTCACCCGGAACTGGGGTCTCGGCGAGGATGTCACGGTTGCAGGCGGGGCCGGAGACAACGCGGCGGCGGCCTGCGGGATCGGGGCGCTGAACGAGGGGGAGGGGTTCCTGTCCCTCGGCACCTCGGGCGTGCTGCTCGCCGCGCGCGACGGATACTTTCCGGCGCCCGACTCGGCGCTGCACACCTTCTGCCATGCGGTCCCGGATCGCTGGTACCAGATGGGGGTGATGCTCTCGGCGACGGACAGTCTCAACTGGCTGGCGCGCATGGTCGGTCAGGCCCCCGCCGACCTGACCGCGCCACTCGGCGATACCCTGCATGCGCCGGGCCGGGTGCGGTTCCTGCCCTATCTTTCCGGCGAGCGGACCCCGCATAACGATGCGGTGATCCGGGGCAGCTTCACGGGGCTGGGCACCGATACCGCGCGCGACGACCTGACGCGCGCGGTGCTGGAGGGCGTCGCCTTCGGCCTGCGCGATTCCTACGAGGCGCTGAGCCGGTCCGGCGTGCGTATCGACCGGCTGATCGCCATCGGCGGCGGCACGCGCTCGCCCTATTGGCTCAGGGCAATCGCCACCGCGCTCGACGTGGTGCTGGAACTGCCCCATGACGGCGAAACCGGCGCGGCCCTCGGCGCGGCGCGTCTGGCGCAGATCGCCCGGACCGGCGCGACCCCGGAGGATGTATTGCTCCCCCCGGCCATCCGCGAACGGATAGAACCCGATGCGCGGCATAAAGATGAATTCGCCGCTGCCTACGAAAAATTCCGCGCTTCCTACCAACCGATTGCGCAAATTCAATGATGGGGTGACATATCTTGCCGAATGCGCCCTAATGGGGATCCCGTTCGGGACGGAACGACAATAACCCTGCCCGAAAACGCGGCAACGGCAGGGCATTACAAGAACGATCCGCCGCAATTTCATTCCTCGGGAGGGAAACGATGAAAAAGATACTTGCACTGACGACCGCACTGACCCTGAGCATGACGCAACTGGCCTTCGCGGAGACGACCATGGGCGTCGTCGTCAAGATCGGCGGCATTCCATGGTTCAACGCGATGGAGGAAGGTATCGAGGCCCGCGCCGAAGAACTGGGCGTCAGCGCCGAGATGATCGGCCCGACCTCCGCCGATCCCGCCCTTCAGGTGCGGGCCATCGAGGATCTGATCGCCAAGGGCGTCGACGTGATCGGCGTGGTCCCGAACGACGAGGCCGCGCTGGAGCCGGTGCTCAAGAAGGCGATGGAGGCGGGCATCAAGGTGATCTCGCACGAGGGGCCGGGCCTGAACAACGTGGACTGGAACTTCGAGCTGGCTTCGGCTTCCGGTTTCGGCGAGGCCCATGCCAAGCTCCTGTGCGAGAAGGCCGAGAGGCCCGGCACCTATGCCGTCTATGTCGGTTCGCTGACCGTGCCGCTGCACAACGCCTGGGCCGATGCCGCCATGGCGTGGATGGAAGAGAACTGCGCCGATCTGACGGTGGTGGGCGAGCGGTACGGCGTGGCCGAATCGGTGGATGACAGCCGCTCGACCGCGCTCGACCTGATCGCCGCGAACAAGGATCTGCGCGGCTTTCTCGCGTTCGGCTCGCAAGGCCCGATCGGTGCCGGGCGCGCGGTCGAGGAACGCCGTCTGGGCGGCAAGGTCCATGTGATGGGACCGTTCTCCCCCGGTCAGGGCCGCAAACTGCTGAAGGAAGACATCATCTCCGGCGGCTACATGTGGAATCCGGCCGAAGCGGGCCGCGTGTTCGTGACGCTGGGCGAGATGCTGGTCGCGGGGACCGAGATCGAGGAAGGCACCGAGATCGAGGGGCTGGGCGCAGTGTCCCCGGATGCGGAAACCCGCAATATCATCACCGACAACCTGCTCGAGATCAACAAGTCCACCGTGGACGATCTTGCCGAAAAAGGTCTCTGATTTCGCGAATTCCACGCGCCGTCCCGGTTCCGGGGCGGCGTCCGGACAGGATGATATGACAGCATGACAGAGATACCCCCCGCCCTGCGCCTGCGCAGCGTGAGCAAGACGTTCGGCGGCGTGCGCGCGCTCGACGGCGTCGATTTCGAGGTGCGCCAGGGCGAGGTGCATTGCCTTGCCGGCGAGAACGGCTGCGGAAAATCGACCCTCATCAAGATCGTCACCGGGGTCTACACCCCCGATCCCGGGGCCGAGATCGAGATTTTCGGCGAGCGGCAAACCACCCTCGGCCCCACCCGCGCACGGGCGCAGGGCATCGCCGTGATCTGGCAGGATCTCGCGCTGTTCCCGCATATGACCGTGGCCGAGAATATCGGTTTCGACGAGATGGTCGGCGGGTTTCCGCGCCTCGTGCCGCGCCGGGCGATCCGCAGGCGGGCGGGCGCGGTGCTCGACCGCCTCGGCATCGCGCTCGATCTGGATGCGCCGCTGGGCGATCTGCCGATCGCGAAACGCCAGATCGTCGCCATCGCCCGCGCGCTGATGGGCGAGGCGAAGCTGGTCTTCATGGACGAGCCGACCGCCTCGCTGACGCAATCGGAGACGGACGGCCTGCTCGACGTCGTGCGCACCCTGTCGGGGCAGGGCGTCGCGGTGGTGTTCGTCTCGCACCGGCTGGCCGAGGTGCTCGACATCGCGGAGCGCGTGACGGTAGTGCGCGACGGCCATCTGGTCGGGGTCTACCCGACGGAGGGCATGACCCAGAGCCGCCTGGGCGAACTGATGACCGGCTCGTTGCTGCAATCGGAAGTCACCGCCCGCGACCATTCCGCCGCCGCCCCGGTGCTGGAGGTGGATGGCCTGACCCGGCACGGCGAATTCGAGGATGTGTCGCTGACCATCCGCCGGGGCGAAATCCTGGGCCTGACCGGCCTGATCGGGGCCGGGCGAACCGAGCTGGCCCATGCCCTGATCGGCATGGCGCGGGCGGATGCCGGCGAGATCCGCCTCGACGGCACCCCCATCGACCCCGCCGATATCCGCGAGGCCATCGCGGCGGGCATCGCCTATGTCTCGGAGGACCGCCTGTCGCTGGGCCTGATCCAGCCGCAGAGCATCGCCGACAACACCGTCATGGCCGTGATCGACCGGCTGGAGGGCGCGCCGGGCCTGCTCAGCGGGGGCAAGAGGGCGCGGCTCGTGGATCAATGGATCGGCGAACTCGCGGTCAAGATCGGCCATCCCTCGGACCCGGTTTCCACCCTCTCGGGCGGCAACCAGCAACGGGTCGTCTTGTCGAAGTGGCTGGCGACCGAGCCGAAGCTGCTGATTCTCGACAGCCCGACCGTCGGCGTCGATGTCGGCGCGCGGGCGGGTATCTTCCGCATCGTGCGCCGACTGGCGGAGCAGGGTCTGGCGATCCTGCTGATCTCCGACGAGGTGACCGAGGTGCTCTACAATGCCGACCGGGTGCTGCACATGGCGGGCGGTCGGATCGCGGGTGAATACGACCCGCGCGAAACGGGCGCGACCGCGCTGGAGGAAAAGATCTATGCGTAGATTGTTCGAGACGCATCGGATCGAGATGCGGCTGGCGACCGTGCTGCTGATCCTCGTCGTGTTCCTGTCGCTGGCGACCGATACGTTCATGACGCTGGGGAACGTCACCTCGCTGCTGAACAACAATGCCGTCAACCTGATCTGGGCCGTCGGCCTCCTGGTCGTGCTGATCGCGGGGGGGATCGACATCTCCTTCGCCGTGGCCGCCTCGGTGGTGCAATACCTCGCGGCGCAGGTGCTGGGCGGCATGGGCGGGGGCAACTGGGCCATGGGTCTGGTGGTCGCCGGGGCGCTGGGGATCATGCTGGGCTGCGTCAATGCCGCGCTGATCCACGGGTTCCGGGTCGTGTCGATCGTCATCACCATCGCGACCTTCAACGTGTTCTTCGGCCTGCTGATGTATTTCACGCGGGGCCGCAATATCTACGACCTGCCCGAATGGTGGGTCGACCGCATCTTCATCTTCGAGCATCAATCGGCGGATGGCGTGTGGTCGGAGCTGACGCTGTCGGTCGCCGTGATGGTTGTCTGCGTGCTGGCGACCGCTTTCCTGATCCGCGCGACGACGCTGGGGCGTCAGCTCTACGCCTTCGGCGATAACCCGGAGGGCGCGCGGCGGGCGGGGGTGAATATCTGGGTCATGCAGCTCGTCGCCTATGGCTGGTGCGGGATGATGGCCGGGATCGGCGGGCTGATGCAGGTCAATATCGCCAAGGAAATCGTGCCGAACGCGCTTTACGGGCGTGAACTGGAGGTGCTGGCGGCGGTGGTGCTGGGCGGTGCGCGGCTGGGCGGGGGCAAGGGCACGGTGGTCGGGGCGATCCTCGGCGTCATGTTCGTCGCGGTGACGCAGAACGGGCTGAACCTGCTCGGCGTCTCGCCCTTCGCGTTCCAGATGATCATCGGCGCGACCATCCTCGTCGCGATTTCGTCCTCGAACCTGTCCTTCGACTGGCGCAGGCGACAGGCGGCGGGGGCGGGGGCGGCCCCATGAGCATCAAACGACGCATCAATGCGGCGCTCGGGGCCGAAACCCTGCCGCTGCTGGGCTTTCTGATCTTCGTCGTGATCGTCTTCTCGATGGCCACGCCACTGTTCCTGACCGAGCGCAATTTCGGGTCGATGGCGTTCCAGATGCCGGTGCTGGGCCTGCTGACGCTGGCGATGATGGTGCCGATCCTGTCGGGCGGGCTGAATCTCGCGATCATCTACACGGCCAACCTGTCGGGTCTGGCCCTCGCCTCGGTCCTGATCGCCTTCGGCGGGCCGGAGGCGGGACCGGGGGCGATGATCCTCGGCTCGCTCGCGGCGCTGGCGGTGGGGGCGGCATCGGGGGCGGTGATGGGGGCCGTGGTCGCCTATATCGGCGCGCATCCCATTCTCGTCTCGCTGGCGATGATGATCTTCCTGCGGGGCCTGGGCGAGTTCCTGACCCGGGGCGGCGATATCTCCGGCTTTCCGGATTACATGAACACGCTGGGGCAGGGCATGGTGGCGGGCATCCCCGTTCCGCTGCTGGTCTTCGGGGTCGTCGCCGTGATCTGGCACGTCATGCTCAGCCGCACGCGGCACGGCTTTTCGGTCTACATGGTCGGCTCGAACATCGAGGCGGCCGAATATTCGGGCCTGCATACCAAGCGCACGCTGACCCTGATCTACACGATTTCGGGGATGCTCTGCGCGGTGGCGGGCATCCTGATGGCCGCGCGGTTCAATTCGGTGCG